>Ga0169931_10000011_pt1 | contig 291068 bp, 277 predicted proteins | sample Kivu_15m_20L_FD_129675 | JGI IMG/M metagenome (GOLD analysis project Ga0169931, IMG submission 129675) | Freshwater microbial communities from Lake Kivu, Western Province, Rwanda to study Microbial Dark Matter (Phase II) - Kivu_15m_20L... | ecosystem: Environmental > Aquatic > Freshwater >...
GCGACGAACACCACAGGAAAAGCGGCGTCGAGACCAAAGGTCTTGGGATCAATCGACGAACCAGCAAGTGCACCGATGAGCGTTCCAATATTCCAACAGGTGAACAACATCACTGCACACGACCAGAATGCCCAATCTTTCGAGCGTTGATCAGGTGCAGCAGATGTCATGGCTGTTGTCTCGTCGATCACGAAATGTGCTGCCAGCATTCGCTTTGCGAGGGAACCTTTGATCGATGGCGACAGCGCAAGCCCGTACACACCGTTGCGCGCCGCTAGCAGTAATCCTCCGCTCACAGCGCTCGCCACTGAACCACCAGCGGAGATCACACTAACTGCCGAGAATTGGGAGGCGCCAGTGAAGACCAACAATGAGAGCAGACACGCCTGCAGCACCGACGCACCGGCGCTCACGGACAACACGCCGAACGAGATGGCGTAGATGCCACTTGCGATTCCGATGACGATGGACGCACGCACGACTTCGCGCATGTCTTGTGGCACGAGTTGGCGTGACACCGCTCAACGCCCAGTGAAAGTGGCTTTGCCAGGACCGTTCTGCAGGAAACTCGTCACGCCAATGCGACTGTCTTCTGATGCGAACACTTCGACAAAGAGATCACGCTCATGCGCAAGCCCATCAGCCAGGGGGCGATCAATGCCGTCATCCACGGCACGTTTGATGAGTCGCTGTGCGACGGTCGCTCCAGAGGCGACCATTCGGGCCAACTCAAGCGAGCGCTCGTCGAGCTGATCGGGGTCGATCACCTCGTCGGCCAACCCGATGCGAAGTGCTTCTTCACTTGCCACTTGCCGACCAGTCACCATCATCTCGATTGCGCGCGAGCGACCAATCACTCGCGGCAGGCGTTGCGTACCGCCACCGCCGGGGATGATGCCGAGCAACACCTCTGGCTGCCCGAAGACTGCTTTTGTGGATGCAATGCGATAGTCGCATGCAAGTGCAATCTCACATCCGCCGCCAAGGGCATAACCGCTGATCGATGCGATCGCGAACCCTTGCAACGCAGCAATGGCATCGGCGGTGCGGTGAAAGTTATCTGTGACCTGACGTGCTTCGCGTTGGCCACCGAATTCGGTGACATCGGCGCCTGCAGCGAATAGCCGAGGGCCTCCACTGATGATGACTGCTGCGGCGGTGGAGACGCGCGAGTCTTGGGTGGCATCGAAGAGTGCAGTAAGAACTTCTGCAGACAAGGCATTCATCTTGGGGTTGTTCAAAGTGACGCGGGCAACGCCGACTTCAGGCGTTTCAATCAACACTTTGGCCAAGTTGTCGCTCATGCCCCGACACCCCGCAACATTTCGTCTGCGGCCGACCATGGATCTGTGTGACGCTCAAGAACACTCTTCTGAATTGCATCCCATCGCTCGCCAGTGAGGATGTCGCGGGCGCGGTCTTCGAGTCGCCCGGCGACAATCTCGCGTAGTTCCTCGCGCAGACGAAATTCACGGCGTCGACTGAGTTCACCATTGGCGTCGATGAACTGTCGATGGCGAATCACGTCATCCCACAGAGCTGGTACGCCCTCGCCACTTGTACCGACAGTCGCCAGCACCGGAGGTCGCCAATCATCAGTTGACAAATCAGACAAGTCGAGCATCTGCTCAAGGTCACGTCTGGTCTCATCTGCACCCTTGCGGTCAGACTTGTTGATGACGAAGATGTCAGCGATTTCCATGAGACCGGCTTTGTTCGCCTGGACTGAATCACCCCACCCCGGATTCACCACGACAACAGTCGTATCTGCCTTGCCTGCGATTTCCACTTCAACCTGACCCACTCCGACGGTCTCGACGAGGATCCACTTCTTCCCCACCGCATCAAGCAAACGGATGGCCTCGGGAGTAGCCAAGGACAGGCCACCTAGATGTCCGCGAGTTGCCATTGAGCGAATGAACACTCCGGTGTCGAGGGCGTGATCTTGCATTCGCACACGATCACCAAGAATGGCGCCACCTGTGAACGGTGACGACGGATCGATGGCGAGCACAGCAACTTCGATGGATTGCGACCTGATGTGCTTGATGGTTGCACTCGTGAGCGTGCTCTTGCCTGCGCCAGGAGCACCAGTGATACCTACGGTGTAGGCGCTTCCACTCTTCGGATAAGCGAGCCGACCAAGCTCACGGGCTGCATCGCCGCCACGTTCGAGCAAGGACAGTGTTCGCGCCAACGCACCTCGGTCTCCCTTTGATGCGGCGTCGAACAGTTCGTGCGGCGATGTGGAGCGGAGCGACACTTATGAGACCTGCACCACTGCAGTGACGCCGTCGATGCGGTCTTTCATGATGCGCTCGATACCAGCCTTCATTGTTTGGTCAGATGCCGGACAAGTAGTGCAAGCACCCACTAACTCAACGGACACGACGCCAGAGGTCTCGTCGACATCGCGCAAGATGATGTCACCGCCGTCGGCCTGCAAAGCCGGGCGAATGACCTCGATCGTTTCTTCCACCTGCGTACGCATTGACACAATACTCAAATGTACCGTCACGGGACTACTCTTTCGAACTGTGTCGACCTTTACGCTGATGAGTGTGTTGGCACACCAAGGCGGTTGGGACGAATTGCTGTTCGTGGCAGGGCCGATTCTGTTGATTATTGGTCTTCTCGCGATTGCGAACAAGCGGGCTAAAGCGGTTCAGCGCAATCGAGAGGCCAGTGCTACTTCCACAATCGCTGACAGCGAACCGGTCAATCAATGCGATTGATACTTCCGCCCAAACTGGCTAGGCGACCGACCAAATTGTCGTAACCACGATCGATGTGATGAACATCGTGAATTTCCGTCATTCCTTGTGCTGCAAGCCCCGCCACGACAAGCGCTGCACCTGCCCGAATATCTGGAGCAACGACTGTGGCTCCGACCAAATGTTCACGTCCTCGCACGACCGCGTGGTGTCCGTCGACGGAGATGTCAGCGCCGAGTTTTTGTAGTTCCTCGATATATCGGAAGCGCCCTGGGTACAAGTTTTCAGTGACGATTCCAGTTCCGTCGGCAGTTGCAAGCATTGCAACGAGAAGCGGCTTGTAGTCGGTGGCAATTCCGGGGTACGGAAGAGTTGCAACATCGATGGACGAGAGTCGTTGGTGACAGGACACACGAAGGCCGTCTTCGATGGGAAGAATAGACATTCCCATGTCGGCGTAACGCGTAAGCAACATCTCCATGTGTCCAGGCACGGCGCGCAGAACGTCTATGTCTCCACCACACATCGCCACTGCTGCGATGAATGTGGCTGCCTGAACGCGGTCACTCACCACTTCATGCACGCATGACTGCATCGACGCAGGGCTCACTCCTCGAATCACCAACGTCGAGGTACCGACTCCATCAATGTGCGCACCCATTGACCGCAACATCGCACACAGGTCACCGATCTCGGGTTCACGCGCGGCATTGGAGATGGTGGTCACTCCATCGGCAACCACGGCTGCCATCAGAATGTTCTCAGTTGCCCCAACACTGGGAAAGGCAAATGTGATGTCGGCACCCTTCAGCCGTCCCGTCGAACGACCAACGAGTCCATCTTCAGTGATGTCGAATTGTGCACCCATGGCTTCGAGCCCAGACAAGTGCATGTCAATCGGACGACCACCAAAGTCATCACCACCTGGAAGAGCCAAGTGAACGTCTCCGAAACGACCGATGAGAGGACCCAGAACATTGACCGAAGCTCGAATTCGATCTGCCAAAGCAAACGGGGCCACAGGAGAAATGCGTCCGGAGTTCACGATGCGCAGGCAATGTCGATCGATGCGTTCGATGTCGAGACCGAGTGCCACAAGTAGATCAGTCATGTAGTCGACGTCGGTGATGTCAGGGACATTTCTCAACTCGTACACCCCGTCGGCGAGCAACGTCGCGGCCATCAGTTTCAGCACCGAATTCTTGGCGCCTGGCACGGTCACTTTCCCAGACAACGGACCGCTCTGAGAGCACACAATCACGCTTTCGGAGGTCGGGCTTGACATGCCTATCAGTATGCTCGCGCGCAATGGCCGTGACCGAGTTCTTGCGAGTCCCCGACGCCATGAGTGGCCGACAGAAGAAGATTCTTCTCTTGCTCGCCTTGGCATCACTGACTTCGGCGTACGTGAACACTCTTTTCACACAGACCGTGGCATTTGCCGCTGACGAGTTCGGAGTCTCGGAATCTGCTCAAGGCATCGCAGCTGCAATTGTTCGTTGGGGCATCATCATCTCATTGCCACTTGTTGCTCTCGCGGATCGCACAGGTCGGCGACGAGTGCTCGTGACGATGGCCTGGGTGGCACCAATCATCTGTGCACTTGGTGCCATCGCACCGAATTTCGCAATGCTCGTCGCAACTCAAGCAGTTGGTCGCCCACTGGGGTTGACGCTCGAGGTTCTCATCATGGTGGTAACCATCGAAGAGATGCCACGCAACTCACGTGCATACGCAACCGGACTACTCGCGGTGGCTAGCGGTGGTGGCGCCGGAGTCGCCGTCGCCGCATTACCCATCGCCGATGTCGGACCCACGTCATGGCGCTACATCTACGTGCTGACACTCATCTGGCTCATTGTTGCAGTGACGCTTGTCAAGCACCTGCCTGAGACTCACCGCTTTGAGGAACGTTCTCATCGTGAAGTTGTCGATGGTCATCTCGATGTTGGTCGTCTCGTCACTATCTCCTCGGTCGTGTTCTTGAGCAATCTGTTCATCGCAACAGCATCGATATTTCAGAATCGCTATCTGAAGGATGAGCGTGATTTCAGCGCCCTTCTTGTCGCAGTATTCACTATTGCAACCTCTGCCCCAGCGTCGATCGGACTTGTGATAGGCGGGCGCATCGCTGATGTTCGAGGAAGACGCATTGTTGCCACATCACTCGTGCCCATTGGCGCGCTACTGCTCGCCACCTCGTTCGCAGTGGCAGGGCCACTGATGTGGACCACTGCGGTCGCAGCAGGACTGGTGTTTGGCACCGCATACCCCGCAATGGCTGTGTATCGCGGCGAGTTGTTTCCCACTTCCAAACGAAGTTTGGCAGGAGGAGTCATCATGACTTCTGCCCTCATCGGCGGAAGTATCGGCTTGGTTGCTGGTGGTTTCATCATCGAAGCAAATGACTCGTACGCGCCCACGATGTTTCTCATGGCCCTCGGACCGGTACTGAGCTCAGTCATCGTGTGGAAGCGATATCCCGAGACCGCACATCTTGAGTTGGAGGACATCAACCCCGGTGATCAGGTTCGCCGCGATCCGAGATCTGACAACCAACTTTCCACGTGATCGGCGATGGCTTCATCGGCACCTTTCAAGTCGTGACGCTTGTTGTCAATCCACCTCATGGTCCGCGATCCCTTCACGCGACGTGCAGCAGCTCGTAGCTGAGCTTTGGTGAAGAATTGGTCACGCGTACCACTTACAAAGAGTGTTGGTACGCGTACACGACCAAGATGGGCGGCGCGGCCCGCATCCGCTCTTCCTGGGGGATTCAACGGGTACGAGATCAGAATCAACCCACCGACATCAAGTGGGTCTTCCTCATCAGCAACGACCATCGAGCACATTCGACCACCCATAGAGCGTCCGCCGATAACTATCGATGATGTCGGCAGTTTCCATCGCTTGGCTGCACGTTCCACTTCGTCTCGAACACAGTCCATCAACACGGGTGCTCGATCTGGGGCTCGACGACCGGCGCGTCGGTACGGGAAATCCACCCGTGCGACACGCAATGGCCTCAACCTTTTCTCGAGTAGCAGAAGTGAAGAGTGATCGCGGTCGGCACCAGCACCAGGGAACAGCACAATGCCGCCGATGTGTCCGCGCTTCGATGCCACCTACAGCGTCTCCAACAACACTCGCCGGGCCTCGGTGAGATCACGAATCGCATTGCTCGCGTTGTCCTCGTTTCCACCGTGGTCGGGGTGCGCGACGCGAAGGCTCTCTCGATACTTCGCCATCACATCCTTCTTCGTCACCTTCACAGTGCCACTCGGAAAACCGAGTGTCTCCAATGCCCAGGCTCTTGGATCAGCAACAGCACTAATTGATGATGCATGACCACCCATGAGATAAGCAACGAATGACGAACCAAGTGGTCCACGCCACGACATGGCTTTGCGCATGAGACGAGCAAGTTCTCGACGGGTGTTCCCCTCGAGTCGCTCCAGCACATAAATCGAACCAAGCACTTGCTGCAATGCGGTGCCCCCAGTACCGAACTCAAAAGTGATCGAGTCGCCTTCACCAGAGAGTCGATGAACACTGACCGCAAGGCCATGCCGGTCTGCCTGAAAACGATGACGCAGGCGTGGTTGTACGACACGTTGACCTCGTTCAACTTCATTCAGAAGTCGGTGAACATCAGCGACGACATCGTCATCCACCTCGCGCACGTGAACACTGAGTACTGCCGCTAGGAGCACACCTCCGAAACCAGGCACGGGGTCAACAGGTAAGTGCATCAGTCCGAGTGCGAGACGCCGAGTTGGAGCGATAGGCCGCGAATGCCACACTTCGAACTCGGCCAAAATCACAGGGAAAAACTACCGACCGCCCGGTTCCGTCGAGAGATTGAGCCCATATTCGGCAAGAAATTCACACGTCACCGCATATTCATGATCAATCGCTTCTGGGTTCGAAAAGCCGTGACCTTCACCGGTCATCACTTCAAGTCGAATGACGCCACCTGCTGACTCGACGGCATCATGCAATGCAAGTGATTGCTCAAGCGGCACCACCATGTCCTCGGTTCCGTGAAACACAAGCAAAGGAACGCTCGCGATACTCGCTGCATTCCGTATCGGCGAACGTTCAGCGAGAACGTCATCGTTTACTGATGTCGCCCCCGCCAGTAGTGGAACGTGATGGGTTTCAAACGGGTCGTCACCGTGTGCAAGTGCCAACAGATCGACAACCGGATAGCTGACTACTGCAGCCCCTGCTACTGCTTGCCTCTGCGCCAACATCGCAAGCACGGTCAAGCCACCTGCACTTCCACCCATCAATACTGTTCGGCGAGCTGTGTAGTTACCGGTGAAACACAAGTGATCGAGTACCGCGAGCGCATCGACCGCATCACGGTCTCCCCATCCGCCATTCAGCGCATCCAGGAACATACGACCGTGACCGGTGGACCCGCGATGGTCTATGACCGCAATGTCAAATCCACGCGAGAGCCAAAAGTTCAGGCGCGGTCGAAATGTCACTTGCCATTGATCATTCGGGCCGCCGTGTATCCAGCAGATGAGAGCACCGGAGGGTTCGGGAGATTCATACAGGCGAAAGGGAATGTCACCATGCATCGTGTGACATCGATCAACTGTTGGTTCAACAAGCCACTGTGCGATTTCAGTGGCACGCCAACGATTGCCGTCTGGATCACACAGAACCGTTCGTTTTGACTTCCATTGCTCAGGGAGGAGCGACAAGTCACTCACGTCGTAGGCCACCATCTGCTGCGGTGTCCGCGCACCGCTACGCACAGCAACAATCGTGTCTCCTGCCCAGCTCACACATCCGTGCACACCATTTCCAAGTCGCGTGACCTCGCCAGTCGACAGGTTCACAACGTTGAGCGAGCCGAATCCGTCTTCATTTCGAGTGAATGCAATATGACTGTGCTCTGAATTGAAACACCAGGTTCGAGCACCAGGGCCCCACGTTGCCGGCGCATGGTCGTAGCTTTCTTTGAGTGCAAACAATTCACTGCCGTCCGCATTGACGACAGTCACGTTCAAGTGACCACTGCGGTCCGAGATGACACCAAGAACTCGCCCGTCGGCACTCGACCGAGCTTGCTGATGACTCACATTGGTCAACGACGCAATCGGCTCACGACGTGCGTTGACCACTGCGCTCTCCGTCCAGGGCATCTGCGGTCTGTCCCATGCCGTGAATGTGGGCACTCCGTTCCACCACATCGGATCAAACACAAAATCGCTGTGGTCGTAGATACATCGCGCATCAACTCCGGTTGAATCACACAGCCACACTTCTCGCCAGTCAGCGATAACGACAAACGACAGGCCATCTGGCGACCACGCTGGTGTCGACCATGACTTGCCCTCCGGTACGGGGACTTCGAGTACCCCAGTGAGAACAAGATCGTTGTTCACCGTCGCAATGATCGGTCCAGCTCCGCGCGTGACGACCGCGCAGCGATCTCCCGTAGCGTTCCATGAATGCACACCGCCAGATAACTCATACCCGGCGGCCGGCTCTGGATCGGCGATGAGTTCACGAACCGACGTGCCATCAACGGCCCATATCCACACAGAATGTCGGCGAGCACCGTTATTGACGGTGGTGAGAATGGCACTTGCCCACCGACCGGTCGGATGCATCAACGAGTCGGTGACCTGCGCACCCTTTTGCACGAATGAACGAGGAAGCGGCAATGCATTCGGACCCGGCAACACATGGGCAGGCTAGTTGCGGCACTACGGTTCTAGTCATGACGACTGAGCGCCCTGACCGCAACCTTGCCCTCGAACTAGTCCGTGTCACCGAGTCTGCTGCGATGGCAGCGTCTCGCTGGGTTGGCCGTGGCGACAAAAACGGTGCTGATGGTGCCGCTGTCGATGCGATGCGCACTGTTTTGACGACAGTTCCGATGACAGGCATCGTCGTCATAGGAGAGGGCGAAAAGGACGACGCACCAATGTTGTTCAACGGTGAGATTGTCGGTGACGGTTCGAAACCAGACACAGACGTGGCCGTCGATCCCATCGACGGAACCACTCTCACGTCACTCGGTCGCGGTAACGCGCTTGCAGTTATCGCTGTTAGCGAACGAGGCACGATGTTTAACCCCGGTCCATGCATGTACATGGAGAAAATTGCTGTCGGATCTGGCGCTGTCGGCCACATCGACGTCACCGCTTCTCCCACCCAGAACTTGAAGTGGGTCGCTAAGGCAAAGGGTGAAAGTGTGCGCGACCTGACAGTCATGATTCTTGATCGCGACCGTCATAAAGATCTCATCGCGGAAGTTCGCAGCACTGGTGCTCGCATCAAACTCATCAGTGACGGTGACATCTTCGCTGCCATCGCCACCGCGTGGCCAGATGCCGGTGTCGACATTCTCTTCGGTATCGGAGGAACCCCCGAGGGTGTCACCGCCGCCGCCGCGCTGAAGTGCATGGGCGGTGAAATTCAAGGACGCCTGTGGCCACGTAGCGAAGAGGAACGCAACGAAGCCATCAACATGGGATATGACCTCTCGAAAGTGCTCACCACAGATGACTTAGTGCAAGGTGACAACTGTTTCTTTGCCGCCACAGGCGTCACCGATGGAGAACTTCTGAAAGGCGTTCGGTTCACCCCTGGCGTGGTTCACACACAAAGTTTGGTGATGCGTTCACGCAGTGGAACGGTGCGCCTGATTGATGCTCACCACCGGTTGGACAAGCTCGGCCAATTCTCCGCGGTCAGCTACGACTGACCGTCCCTGATGCACGCGTCAGTGTGATGCGCCAAGTCCGCCAGTGGCGGACAAACGCGCATGAGCGCGACGTAAGGCTGCTTCGCCTTCTGCAGAGTGTTCGGTGCGAAGTTGTTCTTCGGCACGGCGCTTGGCTTCTTCAGCACGTGTCACATCGATGTCCTGTGCGAGTTCTGCAGCGTCACTGAGAATCGACACGTGATCGGGACCAACTTCGACAAAGCCGAGATGTACGGCGATGTCTTGCACGGTTCCATCCGTCAGATACACACGCGTGTGGTTTTCACTGACAGCTCCGAGAAATGGTGCGTGTCCTGGCAGGAACGCAATTTCGCCACCGCCGAGAGTGCGGGTGATGACCTGTCGGGCGTCGCCCGAGAACAAGACCTTCTCCGGCGAGACGACTTCGACGCGCAAGTGACCCGACGCGTCAGCCATTATGCGTTCTCCTGAAGCGCCTTGGCCTTGGCGAGAACTTGCTCGACGTTGCCGACGTTCAAGAATGCCTGCTCTGGCACATCGTCCAAGTCACCACGGATAAGCGCTTCGAACGACTCCACCGTTTCTGCGACGGGCACGTACTCGCCGGACACACCGGTGAAGACTTCTGCCACATAGAACGGCTGGCTGAGGAAGCGCTGCACTTTGCGTGCACGAGCCACTGTCAGTCTGTCTTCTTCTGACAATTCGTCGAGTCCGAGAATTGCAATGATGTCTTGCAGTTCTTTGTATCGCTGCAGAATTTCCTGCACACGACGAGCAACGCCGTAGTGACGGTCACCGACTGTCTCAGGAGTGAGAATCGTCGACGTTGATGCCAACGGGTCCACCGCCGGGTAAATACCGAGCGATGCGATCTGGCGTGATAATTCCGTCGTTGCGTCCAAGAAGGTGAACGTGGTGAATGGTGCTGGGTCGGTGTAGTCGTCAGCTGGCACGTACACGGCCTGCAGCGAGGTAATCGAACGACCACGAGTCGAAGTGATGCGCTCTTGCAGCTGGCCCATTTCGTCGGCGAGTGTGGGCTGGTAACCCACGGCTGACGGCATACGACCAAGAAGCGTCGACACTTCCGAACCGGCCTGCACGAAACGGAAGATGTTGTCAATGAACAACAACACGTCTTGATTTTGCACGTCACGGAAATACTCGGCCATTGTGAGGGCCGACAATGCGACGCGGAGTCGCACTCCCGGCGGTTCGTCCATCTGACCGAACACAAGGGCGGCTTTTTCAAACACGCCTGACTCGTCCATTTCGAGACGAAGGTCGGTGCCTTCACGAGTGCGCTCACCCACTCCGGCGAACACCGACACACCACCGTGCTTCGATGCCACGCGGTTGATCATCTCGGTGATGAGAACGGTCTTGCCGACACCGGCTCCACCGAACAGACCGATCTTTCCACCAGCGAGATAAGGAGTGAGCAAGTCAATGACCTTGATACCGGTTTCAAACATACGCTTTGACGGCTCGAGCGTGTCGAATGCCGGCGCTGGACGGTGAATGTCCCAACGCTCGACGTTCTCGAATTCCTTCGGATCTCCGTCGAGCACGTCACCCCACACGTTCCACACGTGACCGAGTGTCTTGTTGCCGACTGGCACTTGGATGCCGTGACCGGTGTTCTTCACAGGTGTGCCGCGACGCAGACCGTCGGTTGGCTTCAAACACACCGCACGCACACGGCTGTCACCGAGCTGCTGAGCAACTTCGGCAAGAATCACGTTCGGCTTGCCGTCGACATCGACAGTGAACTGCAACGCCGAGTTCAACTCAGGCAGCGAGCCACGAGGAAACTCGACGTCGATAACTGGTCCCGCAATCGCGACGACTCGGCCGTCTTGTTTGGTGTTGGTGTCTGTCATGGTCATTGCATTCTCCTGCTCAGACTCGTCCGCCGGTTTGGTTCGCATCAGCCATGACGTACTCGACACGGCGTGGTGTCGAATCGTCATCGCCCGCCAGTGCCTCGGCACCGCCGACGATCTCCATGATCTCGGTGGTGATCGAGTCCTGACGTGCACGGTTCATGATGCGCGAGAGGTTCTTGATGAGTTCTTCCGCATTGTCAGTGGCCGACTTCATGGCGCGCTGACGGAACGCGTGTTCAGAAGCGGCTGCATTCAACAGCGCTGCATACACACGTGCTTCGACATACCGCGGAAGCAGTGTGTCGAGAATGAGATCGGGGTCTGGTTCGTATTCGTAGTCCGCACCAGCAGCGTTCTTGCCGTCGCCACCTTCGACCACTCCTCTGTCGAGCGGCACGAGTGGGCGAATGACCACTTCTTGCGAACCAGCCGAGATGAACCGGGTGTAGATGAGCACGACTTTGTCGACTTCACCCTTCACGAACATGTCAACGACGTATTCGCCGATTTCTTTGGCGACGGAATACGGCGGGTTGTCTGTGAACCCGGCGAAGCCTTGTCCGAGGTTGTATCCGCGGAAGCGGAAATACCCCTCTGCTTTGCGTCCGATGGGAACCACAACGTGTTCCACCGCGCCACCTGTGTCGGCTTTGATTTCGCCTTCGGTTGCACGAAGCACGCCTGAGTTGTAACCACCGCAGAGGCCACGATCGGCAGCGATGGGTACGAAACAAATGCGCTTCACTTCTGTGCGTCCAGCAAGAAACGGCTTGTCTTTACCGGCACCTGCCGCTGCGAGGTCCTTGACGACTTCGGTGATGAGGTCGGAATACGGCACAGCGGCAGCCACGCGCTGCTGTGCTTTGACGATGCGTGACGCAGCGATGAGTTCCATCGCTCGCGTGATTTTCTTCGTCGCCTGCACCGAGCGAATTCGCCCACGCAGGATTCGTTCCTGACCTCCAGCCACTTAGATCACTCCGTCGCCAGTGTCTTGTTGCTCTTGGCATCGCCGATTTCTGCTGCGTCAACGTCGGACTTGCCGGTTGTTGCACCAGAAACTTTGAACTGCGCTTTGAAGGTCTTGACGATGTCACCCAAGTCGGCTGGTACGTCGGCCTTGGTGTCGCTACGCAACGTCGCGAGCATCGAACCGTGACGCGCACGCACATACTCGAGCAATTCGCTTTCGAATCGACGAACATCGGCGACCGGAATGTCGTCGAGGTGGCCCTTGGTTCCGGCAAAGATCGACACAACCTGCTCTTCGACAGGCATCGGGCTGTTCAACGGCTGCTTCAGCAGTTCAACCAAGCGATACCCGCGCTCGAGCTGTGCCTTGGATACCGCGTCAAGTTCCGAACCGAATGTGGCAAATGCTTCAAGCTCACGGAACTGTGCGAGGTCAAGCTTCAAAGTTCCGGACACGCTCTTCATGGCCTTGGTTTGTGCTGCACCACCCACGCGCGACACCGAAATGCCCACGTCGACGGCAGGACGCACGCCGGACTTGAAGAGGTTGTCCTGCAAGTACACCTGACCATCGGTGATGGAGATGACGTTGGTCGGAATGTACGCCGACACGTCACCAGCCTTGGTCTCGATGACCGGCAATGCAGTCAAAGAGCCCGCACCGTTTTCATCGCTCAACTTTGCGGCGCGCTCAAGAAGACGTGAGTGCAAGTAGAACACGTCTCCTGGGTATGCCTCACGACCTGGTGGACGACGCAGCAACAGCGACAACTGACGGTAGGCCTCGGCCTGCTTCGACAAGTCGTCGTACACCACGAGTGCGTGCTCGCCATTTTCCATCCAGTGCTGACCGAGTGCGCAACCTGCATATGGTGCGAGGTACTTGAAGGGCGCCGGGTCTGATGCCGGAGCAGCCACCACGACGGTGTACTCAAGCGCACCCGCGAGACGAAGGGTCTCAACTGTCTGAGCAACGGTCGAACCTTTCTGTCCGATCGCGACATAGATGCACTTCACACCAAGTCCACGCTGATTGAGGATGGTGTCGATTGCAACAGCGGTCTTACCTGTCTTACGGTCACCAATGATGAGCTCGCGCTGTCCACGACCAATCGGGGTCATTGCATCAATGGCCTTGATGCCTGTCTGCAACGGCTCGTGCACGGGCTTGCGGCCCATGATTCCTGGCGCCTGAATTTCCATACGACGAAGTGGTGCACCAACGATGTCTCCCTTGCCGTCGATTGGCTGACCAAGACCGTTGATGACGCGGCCGAGCAACGAATCACCGACCGGAATCGAGAGGATTCGGCCGGTTGCCTTGACGGTCTGGCCTTCTTCGATGCCATCGGCATCACCGAGAACAACCGATCCGATTTGAGCCTCATCGAGGTTCAATGCAAGACCAACGCTGCCATCTTCGAATTCCAACAACTCGTTCACGGCGCAATCGGGCAAGCCAGAAACGCGCGCGATGCCGTCACCGACTTCTTCGACACGACCAACGGTACGTGCTTCGAGTGATGGGGTGTAGCCCTCGAGACTGCGAGAGATTGCAGATGCGATGTCGCTGGCGGAAAGTGTGAGCTCTGCCATGTTTCTTCCTGTTCTTCTTTCCGAATGCCGGCCTAGAGGCGGCTCTTCAACTGATCGAGACGAGTACGGACACTGCCATCGATGACAGTGTCACCGACTGTTGCGACGAGACCACCCATGACGGACGGATCAACGACGAACTTCAGATTGATCTTTCGACCTGTCTTTGCCGCCAAAGCACTGGCGACGCGTTGCTGCTGATCGGCCGACAATGCAACTGCACTGCGCACCTCGGCAACTTCGCTGCCCTGCTGTGTCGATGCTGCTTGCACCAACTTGTCGGCGATTGCGGGCAGATCGCGTGCCCGACCTGCGCCAATGATGAAAGACACGAGCTGTGCCGTGACGTTCGTAGAACGGCCACCTAACAATTTCTCGACGATCGTCTGACGACGTTCAACGGGAATTGTCTCGTCGGTGAGAGTGCCACGCAACTGATCATTCGATTCGTAGGTGCGCGCGACACGAAACAACTCGTCTTCGACCTCGCTGAGCACACCTTCAGCGTTGGCGATTTCTAGCAGGGCTCGTGCGTAGGAATCAATACGTGCGTCGCTCATCGTGCTGCCCCCACGGATGAAATGAATGATTCGATGAGATCTTGTTGTGCGCGGTCATCGAGAGCTGATGCAACTGCACGCTCTGCTGCCTGAGCTGACAACCGTGCGATTTCGGCGCGTAGTTCGTCGCCACTTCGTGCAGCTGCTGCGGCAATGTCTGCTTCCGCCTTTGCCTCCATGTCGCGAACTTCTGCTTCGAGCCGTGAACGACCTTCGACAAGAAGTGCTTCCGCCTGCTTGTCTGCATCGGCGAGGATGCGGCTGCGCTCTGCTGAGATGTCTCCGAGTGCGGCACGAATCTTCGAAGCTTCTGCATCGGCCACGGTCTTTGACTCACGAGCATTGTCAATTTCAGATTGAATCTTCGCCGTGCGGTCGGCCATGGCCTTCTTCACCATCGGTCCAGCGAACTTCACCAACAAAGTCACGACAATGACAGTGGCAAGTCCGCCGTAGATGATTTCCGCAGTCTCAGGCAACAACCAGTGGTGAGTCTGAGTGGGATCTTCAGCAGCAATCAACGAGATGAGGTTCTTCATCGCGAGGCTCCTTCCATCACTGCGTCAACGGCCCGCTGCACAACTGATGCGTCAGGCGACTTGCCGACGGCGATCGATGTTGCTTTGGTAGCGACCATTCCGACAGCGACCGAGATTTGGCTACGCGCTGCTGTACGAGCAGCTTGAGCCTGGGCCTCAGCGTCGTTGCGACGCGTAGCAATTCGAGCATTGACCTCGCGCAGCTTCTCTGCACGCTCGGCGTCGAGCTTTGCTCGCGCTGCGTCGATCTTTGCTGCGGCCTCTACTCGAACGGCGGCAAGCGCCTTCTCGTACTCGGCGACGTCGTTTCGTGCTGCTGCCTTCACTGCATCTGCACCTTCAATGTCGGCACGGATATTCGCATAACGCTGATCCATGCCCTTCTTGAGGCGCGGGAAGAGGAAGACCCGCATGACGATGAGCAGAACGAGAAACGATCCTGCTCCCCACGCCAACTCTTTCGTTTCCGGCGCAATCGGGTTCGGGCCCATGCCTTCAACTTCGGTGGCCTCGCCTTCAGCGGCGGGTACCACCGAGACGTCGGCGCTGACGAGGCGTACCCCCGTCACATGACCACCCGATTGGGTGACGACTGCTCTCAGCATGTCAACTCCTGCACTCCGCTCTCGCGGAGATCGACTACCACTTGTTAGTTACTTCGTTCTTTCCCGGTTCGACTGAGTATCAGGCGAACTTGAGGAGAATGAAGACCACGAAGCCGATGAGCGCGAGCGCTTCGGTGAACGCGATGCCAAGGAACATCGTGGTACGAACCATGCCGGCTGCTTCCGGCTGGCGAGCCATCGATTCGACGGCCTTACCCACGAGGTATCCGATGCCGATGCCAGGTCCGATGGCGGCGAGACCGTACGCATAGCCAGCGCTCGCGGCCGCAGCCGTGTTCTTGGCTTCTGCGGGGTCGGCCGCCGCGGCTGCGGCGATTCGTGCAATTGCTTCCATTTTTCTTTCTCCTGTGTGCTTGTTGGTTGGGAGACCTGTGTGTGGATCCTCAGTGCTCTGGATGAGCAGCGCCACCGATATAGACGGCGGTGAGAATCGTGAAGATGTACGCCTGCAAGAAGGCGACCAAAACTTCGAAACCAGTGAGGAAGATCAACATGAAGAACGGCAGGATGCCAACTGGAATGAGCACCTTGTCCTTCGCCTGAAAGAGAGCTTCCGAAAGAAGGGCGAAAGTAACGAGAAGGATGTGACCGGCCAGCATGTTGGCGAAGAGTCGCACTGCCAAGCTGAACGGACGGACGATGATCGCCGAGATGAACTCAATTGGTGTCACCAAAATGTAGAGAGCCTTGGGAACTCCTGGTGGGAACAGAGTGCTCTTGAAGTACCCGAAGAAACCTTGGTGCTTGATACCGGTGCCGTTGTACACGACCCACACAAGCAATGCGAGGAACATTGGAATTGCCATACGCGCGGTGGCAGGCATTTGGAAGAACGGAATGATTCCAGGAACGTTGCACAAGTAGATGAATAAGAACAACGACAACAAGAACGGTGTCCAACCAAGGCCATCACGACCCATCGTCTGCATGACGACGCCGTTCTCAATGAATTCGACGATTGCTTCAGCGAGGTTGCGCGAACCTTTTGGTGCGCTGTTGTGATCTTGGCGAGTTGCCGCAAGGAACAGACCGATGGCGATGACCGCCGCAAGGATTGCAATGATTGAAATCTTGTTGAAACCGGGGACGAGGTCCTTCCAGCGCAAGATTTCATTGATCGGTGGAAACTCGAGCGCAATCACTTTGACACTGTCCTTCGATGACTCTGGGAACCCGGAACGGACTTCCATTCTTGCCTATTTGGTCGTAAACCAGGAAATGCAAGCGACGCTGCGACGTATCTCATTTCCCAAAAAAGCAGACCGAGATGCGTGACGATGAGAGTTATCCCCAGGGCTGGCAATGACAGCCACTCGACATCTTTCAACAGATAGACAGCGAGGAACAGGATTCCGAGACGAATCAGATAGCCGAACAATGTCGCCGCCATCATGAGACCAAGCGAAATTGGTGCTGATGCAGAAATAAGGAACGCTGAAAGGGCAAAGTTCGCCAAAACGAGGGCGATTGCAACAGCACCACCTGCAGCACCATCAGTGCCCCAAAAGACGACATTGAGGAGAATGAGGACTGGGGCGACAATGGCTCCCCTTTTCACGATGTCACGAGACACGGACACCTCGGGCGCAAGACCCTGTTGGGCCATCGCAATTGGCGAGAGCATCTCTTCGCTCATTGCATTGCTCCCCGCGCAGAATCAGCTCGCTTTTTTTCGAGCGACGTCATTCGCGCCGTGTACACCACATACATGCGAACGAACTGCGCGATGACGGCAAACACCGTGAGCAGGATCATGAAAATCGGCTTTGTGCCGAGCCACGTGTCGAGACCGAGACCGATGAGAAAGAACACCACGACGGCGCCGACTAGTTCGGCGCCGTTAGAGATGGACTCGTTGTGAGGCCGAGCCGAGGGAGGTTCAGGGAGAAGTCGCACGGTGGTGGGGCTTGTGAAAACGGGAACAAACTACCCCAGCCTGAACACATCCTCAAAATCCTGTCTCTCGCTCGGTCGGCAGTCGTCGTGGAATGACGTACCTAACGGTCGAGGGGATCCGGGAGGAGCCACCACGTCATGGCCGCACACACCGTACGAAGCGGGTTGGACCACTCCTCGGTCTCAGCAGGTCACGTTTCCTACCGCCCTTCATGGCGTTCCATGCGCGGGGTCGATCCGCTTTCGATGTTCACCGAAGTTGCGCGGCGAGGTGTGAAACGTCACTGACTGACGTGATGGTTCAGTGAGGGCGAGATGTACTAGTTACTTCATCTCTGATTCGATCACTTCAGAATCGCGACGCATGCGCTCACGTCGAATGCGTAGGTCTGGGTGAAGCACCGTGTATAAGAAAAGCACGATGGCGAATAGTCCAAATGTCACGATGCTGTTGGCCGACGGATTGAACACCGGGTACAGCACGAATCCGGACAACAGCAATGTCCACGCCCACAGAATGACCACGGCACGACGTGGTCCGTGTCCGAGGTTGATGAGCCGATGATGGAGGTGACCTTTGTCAGCGGTGGCAAAACCAGTTCCACGACTTACGCGGCGAACAATTGCGAACAACACGTCGAAAATCGGAACGCCAAGGATGATGAGAGGAATGAACAGCGGGGCAAGGAAGAAATACGTCTGGCCACTGAAGCCCTGAGTTGACGGGTCGGCACGTCCACCCACTACGGAAGTTGACACCGACATCAACAACCCCAATAGATACGAACCACTGTCCCCCATGAAGATGCGTGCGGGATTGAAGTTGAACGGCAAGAAGCCGATACACACACCGCATGTGATGACAGCGATGAGTGGGCCGATGTTGGGTTCACTGAGAAGACCGTTATCACTGAGGTGCCAGCTGTAGATGAAGAACGCACCAGAGCCAATCGCAACGATGCCGGCCGCCAAGCCATCAAGTCCGTCGATCAAGTTGATGGCCTGCGTCATGACGAGCAACCAGAGAACAGTGACAATCGGTACCCAGTCACCTGAAATCTGAAACACCCCGAGAAACGGAAGTCGGAAGTAGAACATCGTCACTCCGAACCACACAAGAACAAGGCCGGACACGATGGTGGCCGCCACGCGACCTGGTGCACTCACCTCTCGAACGTCATCGCGCAGACCGACAAGGGCGATGATGAGTGCCGCAATAAACACTCCGACGAGCTCGCTATTGCCGGTGAAGAGCCGATCGAAACGGTCCATCTGGCGAGCGACAATCAATGCAACGGCAAGACCACACAACATCGCGAGTCCGCCGATGTTCGGAGTCGGCACAGTGTGCACAGTCCTCTCACCGGGAAGTGCCAACCAATGTCGTCGTCGCGACAACTTCAGCACAAGGGGCATGACCGCTGCAGTCGTGCCTGCTGCGAACAGAAAGATGATGACGTAACCGCTGAACAGGCCCATGTACGCCCCCGAGACGGGTCCTAGTAGGCCGGAAACTTGGCGCAGAACTCGCTGACCTGCTTGCGCACGTCGGCGAGTGTGTCCGCATCTTGTCGACCGCGAAGGGCTTCTGCAATGAACGCCGCGATGGTGGACATCTCGGCTTCTTTCATACCTTGGGTGGTCACGCTCGGCGTTCCGATACGCACGCCAGACGTCACGAACGGACTGCGTGGGTCATTGGGAACCGTGTTCTTGTTCAACGTGATGCCAGCTTCGTCGAGAACGAGCTGTGCCTCTTTACCTGTGCAGTCCGCATCGAATGGACGAAGATCCACCACCATGAGGTGGTTGTCTGTGCCGCCGCTCACCAGACGGAATCCGTGTGATGCAAGCGCGGATGCGAGCGCCGATGCATTCTTCACAATCTGGTGTGCGTACTCCTTAAAAGACGGTTGCAGCGCCTCGTGAAACGCCACAGCCTTGGCAACGACAACGTGTTCGAGTGGTCCACCTTGACTACCGGGGAACACCGCTTTGTCGATGGCCTGTGCATGTTCTTTCTTGGCGAGGATGCATCCACCACGTGGTCCGCGCAGGGTCTTGTGAGTGGTGAACGTGACCACGTCAGCAAAGGGCACCGGGTTCGGATGAGCTCCTCCAGCCACCAAACCAGCAAGGTGCGCGATGTCAAACATCAACAATGCTCCGACTTCGTCGGCGATCGCACGGAAAGGTTCGGGATCCAAACGACGCGGGTAACTGGTGGTGCCCGCAACGATCATCTTCGGACGGTGCTCGAGCGCCATCGCACGCATCTCATCGAAGTCGATGCGCTCGTCCCCCGGAGTGACTTTGTACTGCATGAAGTTGTAGAGAATGCCGCTGGCGTTCGCCGGTGAACCGTGCGTGAGGTGTCCACCATGGTCGAGGCTGAGCCCGAGCAATGTGTCACCGGGCTTCAGCAGTCCGAGATACACCGCCATATTTGCGCTGGCACCACTGTGTGGTTGCACGTTCGCATGGTCAGCTCCGAAGAGTTCTTTCACTCGGTCGATGGCGATCTGCTCGATCTCGTCGACCACCGCGTTTCCGCCGTAGTAGCGCTTTCCGGGATATCCCTCGGAGTACTTGTTGGTGAGCACTGAACCGGTGGCGCGCATGACCGCAGGCGATGTGAAGTTCTCGCTGGCGATGAGCTGCAAACCAGAAACCTGTCGCTGCTTCTCACGCTCGATCAAGTCAAAGACGAGGTCGTCCGGATTGGTGTCGGATGGAAATGGCATCAGCGTGAAGCCTCCTCGTTCTCGATGTCAGTCAACTGCGCCACACGGCGTTCATGCCGTCCGCCTTCGAAAGCAGTCGACAAGAAAATGGTCACAATCTCCTCCGCCAGCCCGGTACCCACGACACGTGCGCCGATGCTCAACACATTGGCGTTGTTGTGCTCGCGTGCCATTCTCGCTGTGTACAGGTCGTTGCAAAGCCCGGCACGAACGCCGCGCACCTTGTTGGCTGCCAATTGTTCGCCTTGACCGCTGCCACCCATGACGATGCCAACATCTGCCTTGCCATCACGCACCGCACGTCCGACAGCGGCACAAATTGGTGGGTAATCGCAACTCTCGGTGCTGTTGGTTCCAAGATCTTCGACCACGTGCCCCGCCGCGCGGAGAAACGGAATGAGGTGCTCCTTCAGCGGGAACCCTGCATGATCTGAACCGATTGCGACCCGTGACATCAAGACGAGCGTAGTGCGTAAGCCCGATTTACGGTCGAAGTTGAGAGTGGCCACTCACCTAGGGTTTGCATGTGACAATCGACCCCCGCACGCCAGTTCTCATCGGAAACGGACAGGTTCTGCAACGTGAGGACGACCTCGCAAAGGTTCGTGACCCAGCAACCCTGATGGCTGAGGCACTTCACATTGCGGCGACTGATGCTGGTCTCAGTTCGCTACCCGACCCCGACGCCTTGTGGGTCTGCGCACTCCTGTCTTGGAACTATGGCAACCCCTCCGCAGTAGTTGCGCGACATGCCGGTGTGAGTCCGCGCACATTTGGATTGTCCGGTATGGGAGGAAACACTCCCCAATCGCTGGTGAACAAGGCAGCACTTCTCATGCAGGGCGGTGACATCGACATGGTGTACATCGCAGGCGGCGAGACAGCGCGCAGCAAACGCCGTGCCAAGAAACTCGGAGCCACGTGGGACTGGCCGACATCACAAGAACCATTCGAGCAAGTCACTGACGAATTGGTGATGGTGTCACCCGAAGAAATTGAGCGAAAGCTCTACATGCCGATTCAGGTGTACCCCATCTTTGAGTCCGCCATCAGGGCATCGCTCGGACACAGCATCGCCGAACATCAGCAGCATCTCGGCACGTTGTGGTCACGTTTCAGTGAGGTGGCCGCAATCAACCCGTATGCCTGGTCGCGACAGGCTCGTACTGTCGATGACATCGTCGTGCCGAGCGCCAACAATCGCATGATCGGCTTTCCGTATACAAAGCTCATGAATTCGAATAACGACGTCGACATGGCTACCGGTTTCATCATGTGCACTGCAGAGAAGGCGACTTCTCTTGGAGTTCCTCGAGATCGTTGGGTCTTCGTTCATTCAGGAACCGACGCACACGAGCACCTCTTCATTTCGAATCGTCTTCACTTTCATGAAACTCCAGCGGTTCGAATCGCCGGCCGGCGAGCTCTTCAACTGGCTGACATCGATATCGACGATGTGTCCATCGTTGATCTCTATTCATGCTTTCCGTCGGCCGTACAACTCGGAGCCAAGTCGCTTGGGTTGTCACTCGACCGACAGTTGACTCGCACAGGTGGTCTCCAATTCGCTGGTGGACCCTGGAACAACTATGTCTCTCACTCGATTGCAACCGTGATGAACGATGTGCGCAACTATCCGAGCGAGACAGGACTGGTGTGGGCAAACGGCGGTTTTGCGACAAAGCACGCGTTCGGCGTGTACTCGACTCAACCTCCGACAACTGGCTTCAAGTACGACTACCCACAAGACGACGTCGATGCACTTCCTATGCGTGCCGCAGCAACGCGCAGCGAAGCTGAAGGTGCTGCGGTTGTCGAGGCGTACACCGTCATGCACGATCGTGACGGCCACCCCGAGCAAGTCATCGCTTCGTGTCTTCTCGCCGATGAACGTCGCGCCTGGGGCACCTCCACAGACCCTCAGCTGGCAGCGCACATGATGACCGAAGATCCCATTGGGCTTCCATGCGCTCTGGATCGCGACGGGGTCTTGCGACTCGCATGAACTCATCCGTCATGCAACACGACACGTTTCCTCGGCAACATGCCCGCACACAACGCCTTACACTCGGCGAGCCCCGCAACATCGTTGTCTCATCGTCTGGTGAACGAGTTGTCTTTGCCCGTTCATCGAGTGGAAGTGACGCTGTCAATAAATTGTGGGTGTTGGACAGCGAGACAGGCATTGAGCGTTGCGTTTTCGACCCGAGCGGCGTCTACGACGTTTCGCAGACATCTGCCGAAGAGCACCGTCGTCGCGAACGCATGCGTGAGGCCGCCGGTGGTGTGGTGTCGTTCTCCACCGATGCTGCCGTCACCAAAGCGGTAACAACTGTCGGTGGTCACACGTACGAGATAGATCTCGTGACCAGAGAGCATCGAGCAGTCCCTCTTGCGGTCGGCATATTTGATGCGCGACTCTCCCCCGCAGGCGACATCATTGCTTATGTCCGCAATGGCGCATTGTGCGTCCTTGCAAACAACGTTGAACAGATTTTGTGTTCTGATCCGGATCCGGACGTCACCTGGGGAATGGCGGAGTTCATCGCGGCTGAAGAGATGGGACGCCAGCGCGGCTACTGGTTCTCACCCGACGGCACACACATTGCTGTCTGCCGAGTCGACTCGAGATCTGTCCTGCAATGGCACATCGCTGATCCTTCACGACCAGAGAAAGAGCCCACCAAACACAGATACCCAAAAGCAGGTTCAACGAATGCGACGGTGACTCTTCACCTCATGGCTGTGTCCGACGGAACAACAATCGATGTGTCTCTACCTTGTGATTGCGAGTACATCAATTCGGTGTCATGGTCTGCTAACGGTCTCATTGTTCAGACCCAGACGCGTAACCAGCGCACTACTCGTGTGATACGTGTCGATGAACACTCGGGTGAATGTTCATTACTTCATGAAGAAACAGACGAACAGTGGGTGGAACTGGTTCCTGGCACTCCAGCACTCGCAAGTGATGGAGCCCTCATCACCTGCGGTGAACGAGAGGGCGCTCGCCGCCTACTGGTGAACGGCGCAGCTGTCACACCGCCAACAATGCAGGTGCGGTCAGTGCAATTCGTTGGTCGACGAGTGCTGTTCGCTGCCAACGACATCGCTCAGCCTTGGTTCCTGCATCTGTATGACTATGACCTTGAGACCACGACGGTCTCTCGTCTTAGCCCTGACGAATCTGTGACAACAGGAACCGGCAACGACTCTCACGTGGTGTTGCGCACGATGTCGACACGATTACCTCTAGCTACACACCGCGTGAAAGATGGGCCCGTTCTCGCATCACACGCAGAGACCCCGCTTGTGTCTCCGAACGTGCAGTTTCACCTTGTGGGTCCGCGACAGGTTCCGGTTGCGATACTCACTCCGAAAGATGGATCGACGCACCACCTACCCGTGTTGTTCGACCCGTATGGCGGCCCCCACGCACAACGTGTCGTTGCATCGCATCAGGTATTGGCGGTGTCGCAGTGGTTTGCCGACCAAGGATTCGTCGTTGTTGTTGTCGACGGCGCAGGCACACCCGGAAAGGGATCCGTGTACGAGCGCGAGGTTGCGGGAAATCTGGCGGGCCCGGTTCTGAGAGACCAATGCCAGGTGGCGTCGATGCTTCCGCAATTGGAGCCTCGCGCCGACATGTCACGAGTGGCAATTCGCGGCTGGAGCTTCGGTGGTTATCTCGCTGCGTTAGCGGTGTTGCGCGAGCCCGACGTGTTCCACTGCGCGGTGGCTGGCGCGCCGGTCACGGATTGGCGCCTTTACGACACTCACTACACCGAGCGATACCTCGGCGACCCTGCGAACGAGAACGACAACTACGACCGAACGAATCTCATCAGAGATGCACACCTGCTTCGCAGACCCCTCTTGCTCATTCATGGTCTCGCAGACGACAACGTCGTTGCTGCACACACTTTGCAGCTGTCTTCTGCTCTGCTTTGCGCCGGCAAACCGCACGAAGTACTTCCGTTGAGTGGTGTCACACATATGACACCACAGGAAGTTGTCGCTGAAAACCTGTTACTTCACCAACTCGATTTCATTCGTAGGTCACTCGGCATACACAACACCTGATGAGCGCATGAGTCAGTGTGATGCGCGAGCTCGCAGTACCCGGTCAAGGCCAGCGAGATCTTGAAGTATCTCGACATCGCATAACTCAGCATCAGTAGCAAGCGCTCGCACTTCGTCACCTTGGCGAGAGCCAAACTCAATCAACAAGAGTCCACCTGGTCGTAGCCAGTGGTTGCATCCGCTAACGATTGTTGCAATGTCGCGGAGGCCATCGGGCCCAGCAAACAATGCGAGCGATGGTTCCCATTCACGCACACGTTCTTCAAGGTCGGGGTCATCGTCCTCCACATACGGGGGATTTGCGACGACCACTTCAACTGCCTTTTTCAATTCAACTGGTAGTGCGTCGAACCACGAGCCGTGAGCCAGTCGCGCACCGATACCCGGACGACCAAGTCCGGCCACATTGGCACTAGCAACATCGAGTGCATCACGTGACACATCGGTCATCCACACCGTCGAGTGCGAAAGTGGAAGCTCATCCAGAACTGCCAAACCGATTGCGCCAGATCCTGTACCGAGGTCGACAATCGTGGAACCGTTTTTTGGCTTCACCTCTTCGAGCACAAGATCAACAAGCATCTCAGTCTCGGGGCGGGGTATGAGAACGCGATCGTCCACCATGATGTCGAGGCGTCGAAAAGCCCACCGACCAAGCACGTATTGCAGTGGCTCTCCCCCGAGAAAACGACGAACCATGTCATGAAGATGCGTTGCGGCCCGCGATGTGACCGGATTGTCCAATTCGCCCATGAACTCTTCAGCGTCGTATCCGCTTGCGCGTTGACACAACCAGAGTGCCGCGGTTCTGTCTGCAACGACTTGCGCTGTCTCGGCGAGCATCGCCCGCCATGTGATGGTGTCCTCAGACATCGCCAGCGAGTTGTCGAGCGCGTAAGTCAGTCTGAAGTGCTTCGATGACTGGGTCGAGGTCGCCAGCAAGCGCTGCCTGCAACTGATACAGCGTGAAACCGATTCGATGATCGGTGATTCGATTTTCCTTGAAGTTGTACGTTCGAATCTTCTCGCTACGTCCACCACCACCGACCTGTGCGCGACGTTCAGCCGAGGCTTTTGCTTCGGCTTGGTCTTGGTAGTGCTTCAACAGTCGCGAGCGCAACACCTGCATTGCCCGTGCACGGTTTTGAAGCTGACTGCGCTCATCTTGCATCGCGACAACGATTCCGGTGGGCTTGTGGGTGATGCGCACTGCGGAATCCGTCGTGTTCACGTGCTGGCCGCCGGCACCTGAGGATCTGTAAATGTCGACTTGCAGATCTTTTTCGTCAATGTCGACATCGACTTCGTCTGCCTCTGGCATGACCATGACAGTGGCTGAAGAAGTGTGGATACGACCCTGGCTCTCGGTGGCGGGGACGCGCTGCACACGATGGGGACCACCCTCGAACTTGAGATGACTCCATGCATCGTCACCCTTGAACAAAAGCGTCACCTGATTGATTCCGCCGAGGTCAGAGGCGTCATGCTGAATCGTCTCGACGGTCCAGCCACGACGGATTGCATACGCCCGATACATCTCCATCAGATCGCCGGCGAACAAGTTGGCTTCTTCCCCGCCTTCGGCTCCGCGGATTTCCATCAGAACGTTCTTGCCGTCATTCGGGTCAGTGGGCAACATGAGCAACTTCAGTTGTTCTTCGAGTGCCTCTTGTTTTTCATCGGCTGATACCGCTTCTGCTCGGAATGAATCGCGTTCGGAACCGGTGGTTTCGGCGGCCAGTTCACGCGCCGCCTGTGCATCACCCTTCACCGCACGAAGTGCTCGGATGCACTCGACCAAAGGGGTGAGTTGTTTGTACTTCCGAGATGCGTCTCGCAATTTTGCCTGGTCACCCAACACTTCTGATGTTCCGAGGCTCGCTTCAAGCTCGACGTATTCCTTCTCTATCGCGTCGAGCCTCTCGTCCATGTCCTCAAGGCTACGGCGACTACTTGTAGTCGAAGCGGAAAGCAGAGATTGATGAGTCGTACCACACCCATCCGCGGATGCGCGTGGAACTGTTGCGATACCCGATGCAGAAGACTTTCGCTGACCGTGGACTCGGCTCTGGCTCACTGATCGCCGTGACAGTCTCACGACCATTGTCGATGACCATCCAATCCCATCGACACTGTGACTGTGGCGACCATCCGAATCCGAAGAATGAGCCGAACTCTTTGGCGGATCGCCTTTCACTGTCCTTGGCGACGACAAAGAACTCTTTGATGCCGTCGTTCGTGTAGTCACGCGTATAGACCCGCAAGTGGTAGTCCCCAATGCCGCCCTTCAGTTGCTCGGACTTTTCAACCCACTGCGAACCGTCCCACCAGTACCAGAACAATCCACCTTTGACGAACCCGTCAATGATGACGTCGGTCAATACCATCGCGAACTTCCCACAAGCGCTGTCAGAGATTTCAGAGAAGTCTCGCGCTCCAACTGACTTCGCCAATGTGCGCAATTCAGCCATCGCGTCCTTGCCGGACTCCACGATGGTCGTGAGCGGAACAGTGCTAGTGGTCGTTGTAGAACGTGGTGCCGTCGTCTCGACGATGGTGTCTTCAACGAGTGCCGTGGTGTCGGCCGATTCATCAACATCTGGACGTTCGATGACAGCGTCGTCATTGGGCGAACCGGCACACCCGACAACAAGAGTCGACAAGATCAATACTGCAAGAAACTGTCGGACTCTGTTTCGCTTTGATTGAACGGACATGACAACTAGCCCTTTAGCGTCAACACATCGACAGGAACTATGCCTAGCTGCGCAAGTCGATCGATAGAGGCGACTTTGTCCTTCTCACGCAGAACAACTGTGATACGTGCTGTGCGGTCGAGGCGATGCCATGCATCAAGTGCGAAGGGAACAACATCAAGATTGACACCATGTGCAAACACGAGGATTCGTCGCGTGCCATCAGCTTCTTCGCCAAGTGCAACACATGGAACTGCATCTTTCACATTCGTACGCAAAGCCGGTGGCTCGGCAGCGATGACACTCACACAATTGACCATCGACGGATTCTCGATGACACGAGCACGCATCAGGCGCTCCGCACCGAATGAATTGAGTGGATGCGGTGGTGCACCATCAGCACGATGGGTCCGCACGGAAGTGACGACTCTTGACAAGGCTTCATCCGTCGGAAGGTCGCCGTGCACCAAGGCGAACGCCTCTCGGTCATGCGCGCCCATGCCGACTTCCAAACGAACGACACCAGTGTGTGGGTCGTCGACCACACGACAGATCTCTAGCCCGCGAACTTCGCCAACGACAATTCCATGTTCCACCAATGGATCCGCCCCGGCTGTACGTATGACATCAACGAAGTCGAGATGGCTTGTGGCAGCGAGCACTGATGGCAATGGTGGCTCTGGCAATGCTTGAAGGACATCGCGTTCTTGTGCATGCCACACATTCACCGTGATGGAGTCATTCAGAAGTTGGGCACGCCGAGCGAGCACACCAGAGCCCACTTCTGCAAGAAGGTGCAGGGTCGATGCATTGGGTCGACGCGAATGCACCCAGGCGAGAGCCGGACCAAGGGCGCGACTGGCATCACCATCGATGAGCAACCATGCACCATCATTCGACAAAAGAGCTGCACCAAGTGGAAACGGAACAGCTTCGAGTTGGTCGGCGCCGACCGATTCAAGCTCGGGGATGAAGTGATCGCGCACACGTGCGCGCAGTTTCAACGAGAGAAGTCTGCTGCGCCGCTCGGTGTCGGCGGGAACAGAGGTCACGTGGTTCTAGTCGGCCTTTTTCTTGGTGGTCTTACGAGCACCGTAACGCTTGTTGAAACGCTCAACGCGTCCACCAGTGTCGACCAACTTTTGCTTACCCGTGAAGTACGGGTGGCATTCGTTGCACAGTTCGACCTGCATCAGGCCGCCCTTGGTGCTTCGTGTGACGAACGAATTTCCACACGAACACTTGACCGTGGTCTCTTCGTACTTTGGATGGATGTCTGTCTTCATTGCGATCTCCTAGAGATGGTTGCCCGTCGGGTGCACTTGGGCCGGCTGAGAAGTGTACCGGCGACCTGTCGGGCTAGGCGGTGGGTGATTTGGCGATTTCGTTGAGGAATTCGTCGTTGGTACGGAAGGTCTTGAGGCGATCCATAAGCATTTCGAGACCCGGAGCTGGGTTGCCATCAGCCGCCAGGCCCGAGAGCACTCGACGCAATTTCCACACCAATTGCAGCTGCTTGCGGTCAAAGAGCAACTCTTCATGGCGGGTGCTCGATGCGTCGACATCGATTGCCGGAAACACTCGACGCTCTGCAATTCGACGGTCGAGCTTCAATTCCATGTTGCCCGTGCCCTTGAATTCCTCGAAGATCGCCTCGTCCATGCGACTGTTGGTCTCCACCAATGCCGTTGCGAGGATGGTGAGCGAGCCACCTTCTTCGACATTTCGTGCTGCACCGAAGAACTTCTTCGGTGGGTACAACGCACCAGCGTCGATACCACCAGACATGATGCGGCCACTTGCAGGAGCGGCCAAGTTATATGCGCGAGACAGTCGCGTGATGCCGTCAAGGATGACAACCACGTCCTCGCCCATTTCAACCATGCGCTTTGCTTTTTCGATGGCCAACTCTGCGATGTGCGTATGTTCGTCACTCGGTCGATCGAAAGTTGACGCAATGACCTCACCTTGCACCGTGCGACGCATGTCGGTGACTTCTTCTGGTCGTTCGTCAATGAGAAGAACGATCAATTTCACCTCGGGGTTGTTCTTCTCGATTTTCGTGGCGATGGTCTTCATGACCGTCGTTTTGCCAGCCTTCGGTGGCGACACGATGAGTCCGCGTTGACCCTTGCCAATTGGTGAGATGAGGTCGATGATGCGCGCGGTCATGTTGGTGGGATCCATCGGATCTTCGAGGCGCAGCTTTTCGTCTGGAAAGAGCGGCGTGAGATCTTCGAAGCGTGGACGTTGACGAGCCTTCTCCGGATTCATTCCGTTCACCGTGTGAATCTCGAGCATGGCCGGGTTCTTCTCGTTACGGCCGGCTGGTCGCGACATACCGGTGACGTAGTCACCTTTACGTAGCCCGAACTGTCGAGTGAGTTTCACAGGCACATACGAGTCGTCACGCGAAGCGAGATAACCATTGACTCGCAAGAAGCCGTATCCTTCGTCACGCAAATCGAGATACCCAGACACTTCGACGGGCTCGTTGCTAAACGGTTGATCGTCCTGTCCGTCGTAACGATCAGAGCCCTGCGGCCCTTCATCGCGGCCATTGCGACCACGACGTCGGCGACGACGTCCGTTGCGATCTTGACTGTCCCAATTTCCACCTTGACGATCGCCACGGTCACCGCGATCACCACGATCTCCCCGGTCACCGCGATCACCACGATCGCCGCGTTGCTGGCCATTATTTTGGTCACCGCCGCGCTCGTCGTTGCGAGCCTCACGCGCTTCTGCGGCATCTTCGGGGCTCAAACGACCCTCGTGTTCTGCCAATTCGATTTCCCACTCAGCGAGGGGTTCGCCATCAGGTCCCAGCATGACTTTCTCGGATCTTGCGGTTCCACCCTTGTCTGAACTGCCCGAGGGCTTTCGGCCCTCACCTTTTGTCGACCCGTTTGCATCAGGGCCTGCAGACTTTGATGGGGCAGCTGCTGGCGGCGCCGTCTTTTCAAGAATCTTTTCAATGAGTGTTGCTTTGGACGCTCGAGACACCGATGCCACTCCGAGTGCCTGTGCGATTGCAAGGAGTTGATCCTTGTCCTTATTTTCGAGTGCTGATTTCTCGAGGGCTTCTGCGGCCATCGTGTTGCCTGCTTTCATTTGGCCGCGAGCGTCAAAGCGATCACTGACCGACAATCTCAACCCTGCAACTGCTGGGGAGAGCCCGGGAACCCGAGCGACTATGAAGATAGCGGGTCTGGGTTACGCCCGCAACCATCATCGGGTCCGCTGCGGTGCCACGGCTCTAGGCTCGCTCGAATGACCACACGACGAGTCACCACTTATATGGCGGCTGCCGTCATCTGTGGCCTTGCGTCACTGTCGGTCGGATACACGGCTCGCGCTTCCGACACCGCCCCTCCGCTTCCTGGCGGGCCACCCAAGGCTCGTCTCGTTTCTCGTATCGACACCAAAGATCGAGTCGCGTTCATCACCATTGACGATGGCCGAAGTGTCACAGAATCTATGGCTGACTTCATCAAGGACAACAAGATTCCTGTCACGAGCTTCGTGCTTCCCGAGTGGTTGAAGAAACTATGGGAGCCGATGTATTCAACGTTTCCGAAAATGACGTTCGAGAATCACACCAACACGCACCGTCGACTCGGACGATTGAGCCTCGAAAAGCAGACCAAAGAACTGTGCGAGGCAAGCCGACTTGTCACAAAGATCGCCGGTGATGCTCCCCGGTTCTTTCGGCCCCCAGGTGGCGTCATGAACAACAACACACTGAAAGCTGCCGGTGCTTGCGGCATGCCGTATGTCGTCAAATGGTCGGTCGATACGGCAGGTGGAGTCGTCAATCCCGTGGGCGCACGAACGACTCTGCAACGAGGCGACATCATTCTTCTGCACTACATCCCTCAGGACACTGCTGTTCTGAAGCAGGTGATCCAGATGATGAAGGAAGCCGGCTTGAAGCCAGCCCTCCTGCGCGACTATCTCCCGTGACTAGTTCATTGAGTCAACGTCTTTGAGTCGAAATTACTGACTCAACGCGAAGACATCTGACGAGCCAAGTTTGTCAAAAGTTCCCGTCATTGGTGTCCAAACAATATGCGCGATAGTCGTTACCATCACCTCCATGCGCACGCTTCTGAACCTTCGTCATCACAACTTCGCTCGAGTCATTGCTTTCTCTGTGGGCGCAAGTCTTGCCCTTACGAGTTGTGGTAGCGGTTCTGAATCTGGTGAAGCAGGTCTTGACCAGCAGGTCAAAGTCGTCACTGAGAAACTCGCTCTTGAGGGCGACCGCAATGCGGCACTGCCTGGCGCAGATGATGGACGCCCTTTTAATGGCGCGAACTGCTGTGTCAATGACATCACTGATGTCGACCTGAACAACTCAGTCACCACCGGCCGTGAAAGCTCTGTTGGAATCCTCACTGGTGGAGTGGCGGTGATCGATAATCGCTTCCTCGTCGATCGATTGCAGCCACGTATCGACTCAGCCGTACAAGACGTGCTCCCAGACGGTGAGGGCGGTTACTTTGCTGCAGCATCTGGGCGCTTCCGCGTGGGCACTTCAACTCGCATGGCAGTCGCGCACGTGACGCAAGCCAATACGGTGAGCAATGACCTCAACTTTCCATCACTCGCAGGCCAAATTCCGATTCATGCGAACTCGGTTGCACGAGTTGGCACATCCACATTTGTCGCCACATATTCGAATCTGTATCGAGTGACGAACGACGCCATCGAGACAGTGGACATTGCCGGAACCAACAAGCGGGTGTCATCTTTTGGTGAACACCTCGTTGTCACGGCAAACACGGGTGGCTTCCAGAAGACTCTCACCATTCTTGATGATCAACTTCGCCGAATCGACACGGTCACTTTCTGGCACGAAGTGTCAACACCTTCCATATCGACATTTGTAGAGGGTGAGAACTTGTACGTTGCAGGAAGGTTCGACGGATTCAATGAATCACGATGTGGGCTTTGGAGTAATTCATCGCTCAATTTCCGAATGTTCACACTTCGCGATGGCTGCCTCACCCCCACAAGTCACACAATTGCTTTCGAAGGGGCTGACTTCGTTTCTGCTCTCACCGCGTACCGCGGTGGCATCGTGCTTGCAGTGAAGTCTGGTATCGAGACCAAGTTCAAGTTGTATGTGGTCACCGAAGCAGAGGCCCGTCCCATGCCAGACACGAATATGCCGACTGTGGTTGGCGAGGTCACCAACATGATTGAGTTTGGCCTGAACCTGGTGTACTCGCTGAAATACACCGGATTCCTTCGTTTGACCGGGGGTGCGGACGGCAACCAAGTCATCAACACACCCAGCACTCTGTGGCACCTGTCGCCGACGCCCGCAGGATCAACACCCACATATTTTGAAGGTCGCCTTGGTGTTCGTACCACCAACCAAGTTTTTGATCTCGCCGTCTCGGGAACGAAATTGCTCGTGGCACATTCTGGTGAGTCCGCAATCGGGAGCAACCTGCGAGGTGCCTCGTGGTACGTCGATCAAACAGGAACTTACAAGAAGCTCGGGACAGCCGGACTGGGCGACTATGTCGAAGCAATCAACGGTGGCCGCAATCTTGCCGTCGCGTCATACGGATCTGTGAAAGTCATTGATACGAGTCTTGGCACAATCATTGCGGACTTCCCCGTCACCAGAAATGGCCGCTCTGATTTCATCACCGACATGGCTGTTGCCGGAAATAACGTGTATGTGGTCGGAATGTTCGACACCATCGGTGGACAACCACGCAATGGGCTGGCACAGATAAATGTGGCGGCTGCACCGGTGATCGGACCACTCGGAGCAAACCGCACGTTCTACGCCGGTCTCGGGCGACAGATTTACCCAGCAAAAGTTGAGGCTTCAGATCAGTCGCCGCACATCTTCGTAGCGGCGTCGAGGACTGGCATCACCCCGAGCGTCGATGGTCAGGCGCAGAGCTTCTTGGCAATCGAACTTGCGACGGGCAAGGTCTCGAACTGGGTACCGAGAAACGACAGCGTCGCTGAGTTGCTCGATATGACAATAACTGGGGATCAACTTCTTGTTGCATATTCGTCTGACATCGTGGTGAGTCCTGCGATTTGGACGAGTGTTTATCTGTACCGGGTTGGCGAAGAACCGGTTCCAATCTTCTTGCGAAATGGCCTCAACGAACCAAAGGATGCTTTCAAGTCAATTGCCATCTTCGCCTCCATCATCGTCGCCGTGAACGCGCTCAATGAACGCGATGTGCTTGTGTACAACGGAATCACGCGAACCACGAGACGACTCGACTTCGGTGGAGCAGTAACGCGCGTCAAGAAGTCAACCGATGGTGTGTGGGTACTCGGTCGATTCACTTCTGCAGGTCAATCGCGAGCTGAAGCGCCCGTGAAAATCGACATCTCTGCAAATGTGAGGCTCTCGGACAACTCTCTGACCAATCAGTTTCAACTTGCTGACGACACTGGCAATCTTGCAACGGTCCAGAGCCGAGTCATCTCCGTCGGCGAGTGGGCCGCACCACCTGGTGATGGCGCACCGAACGATTCGGGTGTAAATCCCGGTGGCGATGCGGGCGGCGGAGGAAGTGATCCCGTCGGTGGTGGAGCCGCTGATCCGGTTGTAGGTATCAATTTGCCCGACGACACACAGGTGGTTGACTCCCCTGTCGGACCGCAAGTGGTGAACGTTGACAACAATGGCGTCGTACGCCCTGCTGACAGCGCGACGAGCGATCAGATCGGAAATGCAATTGGCGTGAGTCTCGGTACCTCTGGTGGCGGTTCACCAACCGTTGTTGCCTCAGCCGAGTCACGACGCGTCGTCATTTCTTCGATCACACCGGGCAATAAGTCGCTGACTGTCTCGTGGTTGAGCGGAACGGCCGGTGAGAGCCATGTTGCACGTACCAGTAACGGCTCTCGTGTTTTCTCGTGCGCAAGCACCACGAATAGTTGCGTCATCAATGGTCTCAGCCCCATTGAGGTTTACAGCGTCACAGTGGCACCTGAAGTTGATTCATCAGCTGCATCCACACCAAGCGTCTATGTGAAACCAATCGTCACCGCAAAGAAGGGTGCGAGCGTGAAAGCGTCGAGCATCATCTCAATCAAGTCGTCTGCCAAGAAGTCTTGGAAAGTTCGCGGTGGCTGCACTTTGTCGGGCACCTCGGTGAAGATGCCGAAGAAGCCTGCGCGCTGCACCGTCACTCTCTCTGTAGCCGCATCAAAGGCAAAACCGCGGGCAACGCACTCAGCCACCGTCGTGGTTGGCTGAGAGCAGTAGCGTTACGTGGGTGAGCCCACCCAATGGCACGAAAGACTTGGCTGGCGAGCCACGCACGGTCATTCGAGATGCTCGCCTTGTTGATGGCTCGGGCGGCAACGCCCGTGATGCCGACATCGTCATCGCCGGTGACACGATTCTCGAGGTAACGCTGGCTGGAAAAGCTGGTATTGCACACGCGCATCGTGTTGTTGATGCCGACGGCTTGCTTGTGACACCGGGTTGGGTCGACATCCACACTCACTATGACGCTCAAGCAACGTGGGATCCATGGTTGACGCCGAGTAGCTGGCACGGTGTCACCACCGCGATCATGGGTAATTGTGGCGTCGGCTTTGCGCCCGCCCACGACGATCGCCACGAATGGTTGATTGAGTTGATGGAAGGTGTCGAGGACATCCCCGGCTCTGCGATGGCAGAAGGCATCACGTGGCAATGGAGGTCATTTCCTGAATACCTCGACGCGCTCGAACGCCGTCAGCGCGTGATCGACGTCGGCGTAATGATCGGACATGGTGCCTTGCGTGCATACGTCATGGGAGACCGTGGCGCCTCGAACGAAGATGCAACTGCAAGTGACATCGTCGCAATGGCGGCGTTGGTCGACGAAGCAATTCGTGCGGGTGCACTCGGATTCAGCACCAGCCGAACACCGATTCACCGCAGCAAGAGTGGTGAACTGGTCCCCGGAACCACGGCATCACCAGACGAGCTATTTGGAATCGCAGCTGCGATTGCAGATGCCGGAGGCGGCGTCTTCCAATACGCCCCCGAACACGTGCGCGTACCGGATGACGAGTGGCCATGGATGATGGAAATGGCGCGTCGTACTGGTGTGACGGTCAGCGTGAATCTCAGCCAGCCAGACGAAGGACCAGAGTTGTGGAAACGAGTCGTGAAACAGCTTGACGACGCTCACTCGCAAGGTCTTGACATCATTGCCCAGGTCGCCGGTCGAAGCATCGGCGTGTTGATGTGTCTTGAAGGAAGCTTGCACCCACTTCTCTTCCATCCTGCATATGCGGAAATCGCGCATCTTGAGCTTCACGAACGAGTTCGTGCGCTTCATGAACCTGCGCGCCGTCAACGCATTATCAATGACATTCCAAACGACGGCGGCCTGTTTGAAAAAGTCGTGCTGAGCCGTCTCTGGAAGTTCTATCCCGTAACCGATGCTGACATCGACTATGAGCCGCACCCATCAAAGAGCATCAAGGCCTTGTCCGAAAAACGTCGTATTCCACCAATGGAGCTGGTGCTTGACCAGTTATTAGCCAACGAGGGACGCGGACTCATCTATCTGCCCATCTTCAATTACGCATACGGCGATCTCAGCATGATGCACGAATTGCACCAGCACCCTCGCACACGAATGGGACTCTCCGATGCCGGTGCTCACTGTGGCGCCATTTGTGATGGCGGAACACCGACATTCATGCTCACCCACTGGACGCGCGACCGCACCCGCGGCCCACGACTTCCACTTGAGTGGATCGTGCATCGCCAAACGCGACAGACAGCTGAGGTGTTCGGACTGACCGATCGTGGTCTCATCGCCCCTGGAATGAAGGCTGACATCAATCTCATTGATTATGACCGTCTGACTTTCGACATGCCACAGATGGCTTATGACTTCCCTGCCGGAGCCAGGCGACTTGTGCAACATGCAAAGGGTTATGTCGGTACTTTCGTCAGTGGTGTGCAAACCGTTGATCACGACGAGTTCACCGGTGAGTTGCCAGGCCGCTTGCTACGGTAAGAGCATGGCCTCCGCAAAAAACAGACTTCATCTCACCATCACCGTTGTTGGAATAGTGGTCGGAGGAATTCTCGCAGTCGTCACGGGTGGCGATGCTTTTGCACTTGCCATTGCCACTGGCGGAGTCACGGGTGTGAGCTACTGGGTCGGCGCGCTTGCACAACACCGCCACCACAAATCAAGTCGCTGATCTCGCTCTGATTCAACGCCAACGATGGCGCATTGAATCAATGTGACGGCAATTCGACTGTCGTCAAGTCTGCAAGCGGACCTCGCGGATACACACCGTATGCCGGAAGTCGGTTGCGCCAATTGTCTGGGCAGAACTCTGGTGCCACTTCACTGAGTGGCTCAAGCACAAATCGGCGCTCGGCAAACCGTGGATGCGGGACGGTGAGATCTTCGCTCTCCAACTGAAGATCGTCATAGAAGAGCATGTCGAGATCGAGTGTTCGGGGACCCCACCGCACAACGCGAATACGTTGTGCCTCAGCTTCGATTGACAGAAGTCGTCTCATGAGCGCGTACGGATCAAGATCGGTGTCAATGACTGCGACCATGTTGAGATACGGACCCTGGTCATCGGGGCCACCGACGGGGTCTGTCTCGAACACTTGTGACTGATCAACCACATTTCGAAGGCAGTCGAGACCGAACTTGAGATATGCGACACGATCACCAAGATTGCTGCCAAGAGCAATGATCGCCCGGTGACGGCCTGGAACCTTCATGTCGACGCGTGTGCGAGTGATGCGCACAGCCGTTGAATCGAGGTCTTCAGGAATTGGTGGACGAAGCTTCGTGAGCGTCACATTGGCAACTTCAACATGCGGGAACTGCAACACACGCTCGGCAATACGGGCGACGAGACGCTCAAGCAATAAATCTTCGGAAAGTCGTGCGACATCGACCACCGCTTCTGCGATGGCTCCGTAGTTCGCCGTGTCATCGAGAGCATCGGTGATGCCGGCCTCGCTCAGGTCGACTTCCAAGTCAAGATCAATCTGTAATGGCTGGTCAGACTCACGTTCGTGAGGCAGAACTCCGATACGAGCGAGTGTCCGCAGACCCGATATATAGATGTGGTCACGTGCCATAGACCTCATGTCTATCGGGGTCTCGCTAATGTGCCCACCGATGGCACATGTGGAATACAACGAGTTCGGCTACTTCCATGAGAACGCCGAGGAGTACGGCATTGCGTATGCCGGTCCCCCGCACGTGCGGCGTGAATTCGTCACCATGGGTGACGGTCGCGTCATGTCGGCCCTGGTCTGGGGCGATGCCCCGCCTCGTCTTGTGTTCCTTCATGGAGGAGCGCAGAACGCACATACATGGGACACCGTGATGCTCTCGCTCGGCGTGCCGTCAGTGTGTGTTGATTTACCTGGACACGGCCACAGTGGTGCCGTCGCTCCGTTGTCCTCGAGTGGCGACCCACTTGAATGCAACGCGAATGATGTTGCCGCCGTGATGCGCACACTTGCTCCGCATGCTGAGGCCGTCGTAGGAATGTCACTTGGTGGCATGACGACGATCGCGCTGTCGCAACACCATCCACACCTCGTAAGAAAGATGGTGCTCGTCGACATCACGCCAGGCATTGACGGCGAAAAGACGAAGGCCATCACCGACTTTGTCAACGGGCCTGCGACGTTCGACTCATTTGATGACTTGCTCGCGCGCACAGTTCAGTTCAACCCAACAAGGTCCGTCAGTTCACTTCGTCGAGGAATCTTGCATAATGCCCTTCAACGACCTGATGGTTCGTGGGTATGGCGTTATCGACGCGATGATGCTCCACCGCTTCAAGAGGTCGAAGGTCAAATACGCAAACCAAACCTCGAGTCACTCTGGAACTCAATTTCGGCATTTCAAAAACCGCTCATGCTCGTGCGGGGTATGCGTCCACAATCAGTCGTCAGTGACGACGACGAGGCCGAACTTCGTCGCCGTGCACCTCATGCTCGCATCGAACATGTCTCCGAAGCGGGCCATAGCGTGCAGGGTGACGCACCACTCGACCTAGCGGCGCTCATCCGCGACTTTGCGCTTGCATAGACTGCCTCACACGCGACACATGGGGGTGTGACATGACTGGTGACGAAACGTATCGACGATTGGCAGGCGAAGGCTCTCATTCGCCGAATCTTGGTGGAGCCCTGATTACTTGGGTGGAGCCAACAAAAGAACATGTCCATGGATACAACCGTTGGTACGAAGATGACCACATGGTCACTGGCGCCATGGACATGCCATTTATGTTCGGAGCTCGTCGTTGGGTGGCCCCAAAACGGATTCAGCATTTGCGATCACCGCAGAAGTCACGCGTGGCGCAACCACTCGATGCGGGCAAGTACATCGGCATCTACTGGATCAGCGAAGGTCGCCTCGAAGACCACGAGCAATGGGCCCTCGGTGCGAACTACCGCCTGCGCGAGGCAGGTCGTCTCAGCTATCGAGGCAAAGATGCGAATCTGCTCGAAGAGCGTTCACACGTCTTCACTTCATTCAGTGATCACATCGGAACCACATACCGTGACAACGATGTTCCGCTGAATGTGCACACTTTGATGCAGCCGTATCAAGGAATGATGGTGCAGGTCATCGATGCCAAATCATCTCGCGAAGAATTGAGTGACTGGCTCACACAGTCCTATCTACCCAAGGTGGTCACCGGCAAAGTCGCCCTCGCCATCAAGTTTGCACCTCGCGCACTTCCGCAAGACAAGCTCGCTCATGTGAAGCAGCTTGACGGTGTCGACAAGATCGTGACAGTGCTGCACTTCCTCGAGTGCGATCCGCGTGACGCATGGGACAGCAACTTCGCATCAGCCGAGAGCGACATCGCAGCAGGGGGTGTGGCGACGCTCGGTGTGCAGGCCGCATTCATACCCACGGTGCAAGGCACCAACAAGTACGTCGACGAATTGTTCTGACATGTTGCCGAAGACCTCGGCACTGTGAATCAGTTCTTTTCTGACCCGACGATCCACATCGCAAAGAACTGGGAACCACCACCGTAAGCGTGACCCATGGCTTTCTTTGCGCCGTCTATTTGGTGCTCTCCTGCGAGCCCCATCACCTGCATCGCAGCCTCGCCGAAACGAATCATTCCGCTCGCACCGATGGGATTTGTCGACAACACACCACCTGAGGGATTGAACGGAAGTTTTCCGGTCATCTCAGTGACGCCATCTTCGACAAAACGCCAGCCGTGGTCTTTCGGCGCAAATCCGAGGTTCTCGAGCCACATCGGCTCGAACCACGAAAACGGCACGTACACCTCACACACATCGATTTCCTCGAGTGGGTTCGTAATGCCGGCTTTGCGGTAGAGGTCTTCCGCACACAACTCGCCAGCCCGCGGCGACACCTGGTTTCGACCGGCGAACATGGTGGGTTCACTGCGCATTGCGGTCGAATGCACCCAAGCCTTCGGAACATTCATCGTGTCGGCGACATCTTCGCTGACCATCACCAACGCTGCTGCGCCATCGCTAGACGGACAGGTTTCGATGAAGCGAACCGGGTCCCACAACATCGGAGTCTCGAGGGCTTTCTCGAGTGTCCAATCAGGTTCATGCAAGTGTGCATAGGGGTTTTTGCATGCGTTCGTGCGGTCCTTTACGGCCACCATCGCACCGATGTGCGCCGGTGCACCACTTCGACGCATGTAACTACGGATAATTGGCGAGAAATAACCGCCAGCGCCCGCGTGCACTGGCACTCCGAATGGCGTGGGCACCGAGAGCGCCCACATTGCATTGCCATCACTCTGCTTCTCGAATGCAACGGTCAGCACACGCTTGTGAATGCCACTCATCACATGTTGTGCGGCGACAATCGCAGTTGATCCACCCACACTTCCCGCGGTGTGCACACGGAACACCGGCTTACCCGATGCTGCGAGCGAGTCGGTCAACCACATCTCAGGCATCATGACGCCTTCGAGCATGTCTGGCGCTTTGCCAATGACAATGGCGTCGATATCCGCAAGTGTCATTCCGGCAGATTCAAGTGCGCGGTCAACCGCTTCTCTCACGAGCCCGGCGATGCTGACATCTGCTCGAACACTCGTGTGATTTGTCTGACCGACTCCGATCACTGCGCAACGATTGGCACCCATCAGTTTCCCTCCAACACTGCGACGATGTTCTGTTGCAGACATGCACCTTGTTGAGCATGAGCAACTGCACGATCAGCGGTTCCATCAAAGATTGCTCGAGCTGAATGACCGAATCGTGAGAGACCAGCGGCCATCAGTGCATTGCCAACGAGAGCTCCGCCGCTCGGGGTGATTCGTGTGGCATCGGGGCGCAACTGCAGGGCGTTGATGAGCAACTGCTCGTGATGACTGAAAGTGGTGTGCAATTCGGCGATGTCGACCTTGTCGTTGTGCACACCAACTTCGCTGGCGGCGATTGCGGCACTCGTGGAACGGGCAAGATCGCGCCACCCAAGATTCTGATGATCGATGCGGTGATCGATTGCTCGAATCCATGCCGGACGCTTTGCGATGCGTTTCGCCGCATCACCCGCCGCAATGATGATGGCGCTCACGCCGTCAGCCATCGCAGGTAGGTCGTGGTCGCGAAACGGCGCCGACGTGACAGCGCGTGAGAGCAATTCATCTGCTGACTCGCTTCCGGACACGAGCACATTGCCATTCTTCGCCCCGTCTCGACGAGCACGTGAAGCCGCCTCGGCCATCTGTCGCTCGGTAACTGTGCCTGCTTGCAGCGCGGCACATGCGCCAATGCCTTCCATTGCGGTCAGCCCGGGCCACAGCGGTGCAACCGTGTAGGGATCTTGCTGCAAGGTCAATGCGCGATTCATGTCACCCGCGCTGCTTTTGCCATTTCCGAACACGAGCGCCACGTTGGCTTCACCGGTCTGGATTTTCATCCACGCCTCATATAGTGCCCAAGCACCGTCCATCTCGACATGGCTTTCGATGATCGGTGGCCATGCACCGAGTGCATCGACTGCAGCAACGAAACTGAATGGCTGACCGGTCATGTAGTCACAACTGCCGTGGCACCAGAAGTCGACCTCAGTGCGCTCAATGCCAGCGTTCTTCAACACCTCGTTGACTGTGGGAACAATCATCTCCACAGGCGTGTTCGTTGTTCCGTAAGTGAGTTGACTTTCGGCGAAAGCAACAATTCCGACATCACGCATCAGAGGTACCTCGCATAGTCGTCGAACGGTGCATCTGGTTCACCAGTTGGCCTGAAGTGAGAGATGTTCTCGAGCGAATAGTCCCAATCGCTCTTGTCACGCCACACCGGCTCAACGCGCATACCCATGCGCACGTCGGTGGCCTCGACTTCTTGAAGAAGGTGAGAGAACCCGAGGTGTGCGCCATCGAGAATGATCGTGGCTGCAACATATGGAAGCTTGATGGTCTGTCCGAGAAAGGGCACGTTGACGATGCAGAACGTCGTGACGGTCCCCTTTGGTCCGACCTCGACGGATTCTCCGAGCATGACTCCGTCTCGAGCGCACACACCATTTCGTGGCGGGAAATACACCAGCTCACACACCGGACAGCGTCGCCCGTACAGACGTCCATCTTTGAGACCAGTGAGGTAGTCCGTAGATGCTGGACCTGCGCACCACTTGTAATCGATACCAATCGGCATTCGCACGCGCAATGGCTTATCTGCTGCTTTGTCACTCATGATGTCACCCACCCGCCGGTTCGAAACAACGAATTGCCGTGATTTCAGGAGACCGTTCGTCGGCCCACACTGCTTTCACTCGCATACCCACCGCCATGTCGGCTGTAGACGATGCACGCACCGCATGCAACATCGGAACATCGGCACCATCGAGCAGAATCAAGGCCCATGCAAACGGCTTGTCGAGTGTGTTGTCGGCGAACGGCGTCGGCTGCCAGGACCACTGCACAACAGTTCCACTTTCACCTACTTGCACCCAGTCGTTCAGGGGCGCACCGGTGGACGGGTCGAACTCGGCAGGCGGAACGAAGACACGACCGTCTTGCGCCTTGGTGCCCTCGATCCGCTTGTCAGCAAGTGAGGACAGGAAACGCGCGTAGGTGGTTCCGAGTGTGCGGTTGTAGGGATAAAAAAGCGTGAGCGGCGCAGACAGCGAACCGTCGGCCTCGAACGTGACTTGCAGCTTGTCCCCCGCCATGTGCTCCCCTGTCGCATCGTGCCATCGCGATTCCGCTTCGTGCGGATGCCTTCGTTTTCTACTACGCGCCTGAAAGGGACGGCGAACCGACCTGCTACCGTCTGACCACAACTACAACACATGGGGGAAACATGCGACGTATTGCTAGTGCTATAGCCGTCTCCAGCCTTCTCATTTTGGGAGCCTGTTCAGCCGGTGGCGGTGACTCCGCCGATTCAGGCTCAGACACGACGGCAGCGTCTGACACCACAGCTGTAACCGCGGCCGACAGCGGAAAATTCGGAGACCTTGATTCCCCGTGTGGTCCTGGCAACGCAACAGTCGACCCCGCACAAAATGGTGGGCCGACACTGAAGATTGCAACGCCTACCGACAAGGGCTTCACTGTGCTGCCAGGCCTCGACATCGAACTTGAAGATGCAGCAAAGGGATTCATCGGATGGTGCAACGAGCAAGGTGGTATTCAAGGTGTACCGCTCGAGTTGGTAGAGACCGATGCAGCACTTCTGCAAGTTCCAGCAGCCATGGAAAAGATGTGCGCTGAAGCATTCGCGATGGTCGGTGGCGGATTGGTGTTCGACGACCAAGAGTTCCCTCGCTTCCACGAATGCAAGATGATCGACATCGCCGGCTACACAGTGACTGCAACTAAGGCCGAATCTGACGGACAAGTGCAGCCAGTACCGAACCCGTCCAACGTGAAACCCACCGGTTGGCTGTTGTGGGCGAAAGAAAACCGGGCTGCCGATCTTGCGAAGCCACTCTTCCTTGCCGGCAACGCTGTCACCACAAAGAACGTGGCGCTTCAGTTGGCGGCGGCGTGGGATGTCGTCGGTGGACTCGGCGCCAAGCCAGAGATCATCGAGTACAACTCGGCTGGCGAAGCCTCGTATGCGCCGTATGCGCAGCAGATTAAAGATAAGGGCGTCACGTATCTCAGCTTCATCGGAGCGCCCGACACTTTCATCTCAGTTCTCAAAGCTCTCGATGAAATCGGGTACCGCCCGGGACTCATCATGAATGACGGCAACTTTTACGACCAGCAATTTGCCGAGAAGGCCGGTGCAGCAGCCGACGGCGTCATCGCGCGCACTGCCTATGCATCATTCGAGAATCCTGACACGTTCCCAGCGATGCAACAGTTCCTCGACATCATGGCCAAGCACAACCCGAGCGGCAAGATCGCCGGCCTCGGCTTGCAGTCATTCAGTGCCTATCTCTTGTTCGCAACTGCTGTCAACAAGTGCGTGGAGACGAACAACAACGTCATCGAACGCGAATGCGTGCTGAAGGCCGCAAAGTCGATCACCAGTTGGACTGGTGGTGGACTTCACACCGAGACCAACCCAGGCGAATTCACACCATCGGCCTGTGGCGCTCTGATGGTTGCCGAGGGTGGAAGTTTCAAGCGGTTGTTCCCTGAAATCGGGAGCGCCGATGACAACTCGAATGGTTGGCATTGTTGGGAAGATGGCATCGCCAACATCACCGGTGATTTCGGCGATGTGAGCAAGGGCAAAGACCCAACGCGCGGAAGCTGACGGACTTCGCTGACCGGGGCCGACCGAGCCTCCACATATGCAGCAGTTCTTCGCCTACACAATCATCGGTCTGACGATCGGTGCCATCTACGCGCTCGCCTCGAGTGGGCTCGTTCTCACCTATGTCACCTCCGGCGTATTCAACATCGCCCATGGTGCCATCGGCATGATCTCTGCCTTTGTGTATTGGCAAATCAGATTCGATTGGGGAATTCCAACGCCCATCGCACTGCTGTTGGTGCTCGGAGTGTTCTGTCCCCTCCTTGGAATAGTCATCGAGCGCTTTGTGTTGCGCGGACTTGGCGCGGCAAACGAAGTGACGCGCCTCACCGTGACGGTTGCCCTGATGGCAGGTCTTATTGGTGCTGCCTCGTGGATTTGGCCGCCTGATGCGCGGTCTGCCTTCCGCGGTTTCTATGAAGGCAACGTCATCACGGTTCTCGATGTCAACATCGGAATGAACAAGATCATCGCGCTCATCAGTGCAGTCGCCGTTGCGGTACTGCTGCGATACCTCTTGTTCAACACACGACTCGGGGTACAGATGCGCGCGGTGGTTGACGACCGCGACCTTGCCGAGTTAAACGGTACTCGCCCGAACAACATCGCGCGCGCATCGTGGGCGATGGGATCGGTGCTCGCTGGCTATGCCGGAATTCTGCTCGCCGCAGAAGTGCAGCTCAATGTGATTCCACTCACACTGCTCGTGATCAATGCATATGCAGCAGCGATTCTTGGTCGATTGAAGAGTCTGCTGTACACCTTCGTCGGGGCAATGACACTTGGGTTGCTCGAGGCATACCTGTTGTGGACGAGCGGAACATCGTGGTTTCCAAAGACGTTCTTTGGCTTCAACACCAGCGGCATTCGTCAAGCGGCACCGACAATCTTTCTGTTCATCTGCCTGCTTGCACTTCCCCAGGCCAAACTGCGCGCGGGAATGGTGCGCGTGGTGCAACGGTCGCGGGAGCCGAAATGGTCAACATCACTTCTCGGTTCAGCAGTACTCGTCGTTGGCGTCGTCGCACTCACGTCGCTGTTGACGCGAGCAAACACCATCTTCTTGGTGCAGTGTCTCGTATTTGCTCTTGCAGTGCTGTCACTCGTGCCACTCACTGGTTACTCGGGTCTCGTGTCACTCGCACCGCTCACGTTTGCAGGTCTAGGTGCCGTCTTCATGGCGAAGCTTCCCGGCGATGGCAGCGTCATGACACTCATCATGACCGTCGTGATTGTCGCGCTCATCGGCGCAGTGGTAGCACTTCCTGCTCTTCGCCTGGAAGGCATCTACCTCGCACTGGCCACCGGTGCTTTTGCCTTGCTTGTATCGACACTTGTGTTCAATCAGCAGAAGGTGTTCCCGAACGGCTCACTTGATGTTCCGAAGCTTCGACTGCTTGGCATTGACTTTCAGCAGCCAAGGGCAAAAGCAATCATGTTCGCGGTCGTCTTTGCACTGGTCTCACTAACATTGGTGTCAGTTCGTCGAAGCAGGCTTGGACGCCAAATGGTGGCGATGAAAGATTCGCCGTTGGCCGGAGCCATGCTCGGGATGAACTTGCTGAAAGTGAAGACGGTCGCATTTGCGCTCTCTGCTGCTATCGCATCGCTCGCTGGTGCGCTCGATGCGGGCAAGGTTCCGCCTGACCGATACGGACTCGACAGCAGTCTTCCCATCTTGTTGCTCGCCGTCGTTGGCGGCATCAGCTCCATCGGTGGTGCCTTCTTCGGAGGCGTCATGTTGGGAACCAACTCGGTGATGGCAACAGCCATTCCGTCTCTTGCAAACATCGCAAAGATCACACCTGGTTTCATCGGAATGACTTTGGGCCGCAACTTGAACGGTGTGTCTGCCCAGATTGGCGACGGATTCAGGCCGGTTATTGAACATCGACAATCAGTGGTGGTTGCCATCATCGGACCGGCGGGTTTTTGGTTACTGGCAACGTTCAACGTCATCACCAACTGGCAATTCTTCGGTCTGCTGTTCATGTGGACACTGGGAACCATTGGTCTTCTGCCCGCAATTCTTGGCAACGACACCAACTTGCGAAACACGCTGCTTCCGCTGTCGGTCAGCGGACTCATCATCGGTTTCATATCAACAACAATCAACCTGCCCACTGGCGGCCGCATGTTGTGCCTCATTGTCGCCGCAACGTTTGTCGTTCAATTGGCCCAAAAGAAGATGGCCCAAGAACTAACGACAGCATCGACTACTGCCGAGTCACCAGACCTCGCAGGTCTCACGACGCCGTTTACTGCACGCGAGTTACAAGAAGTTGACGATGCAATCGGAGTTGTTCCATGAGCGCGCTTCTCGAAGTTAACGCGGTCACTCAGCAGTTCGGCGGCGTGACTGCGCTGGCCCAAGTCAACCTCACGGTCAACCGTGGCACCATCACCGGCCTCATCGGACCAAACGGCGCAGGCAAGACCACTCTCTTTAACGTGATCTGTGGGGTACGGCCCCCAACTTCAGGTTCAGTGCGCTTCGACGGCGTCGAAGTCAACAACGCTGGCGTCCACGAACGAGGTGCAATGGGAATTTCACGCACATTCCAACGACTCGAGTTGTTCTGGACATTGACCGTGTACGAGAACGTCCTCGTTGCAGCAGAGTTGGCCTCTCATCCGAATCCGGCCGAGATCGCCCGACAAAACCTCGAATTGCTCGGCATCGATCATCTGGCTGATGCGACGGCAGGTGAATTATCGACTGGCTCTGCACGACTTCTTGAAGTGGCGCGAGCACTTGCGACGTCGCCCAAGTTGCTGTTGCTCGACGAGCCAGCGTCTGGTCTTGACGAACGAGAGAGTGAACAGCTCGGCGAACTTCTCAAACAGCTTCAAGAGCGTGGGATAACAGTTCTCGTTGTGGAACACGACATGACTCTCGTGATGGGGGTCTGCGACGAGGTCTATGTTCTCGATCTGGGTGTCAACATCGCATCTGGCAAGCCCGAACACGTACGCACTCACCCAGACGTCATCCGCGCCTACCTCGGCGCACAGATCGGTGAGTCATGACCGCCAACCCGATTCTCGAACTTCGCCACGTATCGGCTTCATATGGGGCAATCGAAGTACTCCACGACATCAACATCAATGTGGCCAAAGGTGAAGTCGTCGCATTGCTGGGTCCGAACGGCGCGGGAAAGACAACCACCATCAAGCTGGCTTGTGGACTAATGCGTCCGAACAGTGGATCACTTCACATCGCGGGACAAGATGTCACAGGAGTGCCAGCAAACGCACTTGCCCGTGTAGGTGTGTGCACGATTCCAGAAGGTCGTGGCATCTTCCCGAACCTGTCGGTACGCGACAACATCATCATGGCGGCGCGTGATCGCGCCAGCATTTCTGTCATCGAGGAAAGGTCCTACTCTCGCTTCCCCATTCTCAAAGAGCGTCGTGATCAATTAGCGGGCACCTTGTCCGGAGGCCAGCAACAGATGCTGTCACTTGCAAGAGGACTTGCGACAGATCCGGTCGTACTCATGCTCGACGAGATGTCCATGGGGCTAGCCCCGTTGGTCTTGGCCGAGTTGTACGAGCAGGTGACGGCAATTGCAGCATCTGGCGTGAGTGTGCTCGTGGTCGAGCAATTCGCACGCACGGTCCTCGGTGTTGCCGACTCAGCTGTCGTGTTGTCGCACGGACACGTACGTTTCGTGGGCCCTGCCAACCAACTCGATGATGAGACATTGTCGCGGGCATATCTCGGTTCGTGATAGAGAATCAATCAAAGGGGGAACCAATGAACGAGGGTCGAGTAGAAGAATTCACGCGTGAAATCGCTGCGCTGAAGACGAGTGGAGCAAAAGGTGATACCGAGAAGCGACTGCTTGCTCTGGGCAGCCTCTTGATGATTGTCGGAGTCGTGCTCGCAGTCATCGGCGGTGTTCAAGTTGCAGGCACCACGAATGCTGCCGACCAGATGGCGGCAATCGCCACGGGCGGACTTCTTGGCTTGGTGCTCGCAGTGGTCGGTGCTGCGCTTTTCTTGCGCTACTCGATCGGTCGCTTCATGCGTTTCTGGGCTATTCGTCTCATTCACGAGCACCGCAGCGAAACTGACCGCGTCATTTCGAGACAGTAACGGTTGCGACAAGATTCTTCGTCGCAGAGCCAGACGAGGTCTTTGAAGTCACACCGATTGCCAATTGATATTGACCTGGTATGGGTAGAACTCCCTCAGAACGATACGCCTTGGTGGAGGCTTGCGAATTTTTTATTTGTGAGACTGGCCAAGAAAACGATGCGCCCTTCAACGAAGATGGTACTTGAGACAACACTCGCCAGCGCACCGAAGTAACTGTGTCGCTACCCACCATCTCTAGCCGACGCTTACCAACAACAAACCCGTTGATCTTCGGGCGCAACGTTGATCGCCCACCCCCGGGTTCGGAGAGCGATAGAGACGTGGCGAGTTTCACCAATCGGCTGGGTGCACGAACTCCGAAGGTCCACCATGTGCCATCTTCGCCCCCCATTTCATGTCCGTCTTCTGACACCACATTCCATCTGACCAAGTACCAACCGGACATACTGGATTGAAACGGAACCGAGAGCTCTGTGCTGTTTCCAGTTGTCGACGCACTTAGATTTCCAGAGACCAACTCACCATTCGAGTTGAAGACGGTTATGTAGTCATCAGTGGATCCAAGACCTGGCTCCCCAACTTTCAACGTCACCGTCTGTGGCGGGTTTTTGAGATTGACGTGAGGCGACGGAGATTGACCACGAAGCGGTGCGTGAGACGGAAGAAACCCAAGTGTCGCCGCCACAAGGCAACTACCGACTAACGAGGACTGCAGCTTCACATTACGCCTCGTCAGTTGCCAACAAGATCCTCTTGTCATAAAGACCAACCAGGGTTCCCCGTTTGATATCAGTTGAGGTCATCGTGAATCGGGAATTGCCATTTGCGTCCAGGGTCACAGTTCCCGCTTTGGCTCCCGACATCAGACGAAGTTGATACTGAGCCCCTGCCTTCGAGACACGGTCATCGACGGTCCCACTCATCACGCCTGATTTCGCGTTCTTCAACGACAGGGTGAACTCGCCACTCCACGAGGTAGAGCGAGCGAAAGCACCGTTGACGGAACGGCAATACGTGAGACTGCTGGCCGTTTTCGTCGGTTTGTTACCTGAGAACTCGACGATATTTGTCGTGCTGGTGCCAATAGTGATGCTTGGAGTGTTCCCACTCGTTGTCCAATCGTCATAGAGAGCGGAAACGATCGAGTCTGATTCAGAACACTTCGCATCGAAACTGGCTGTTGCTGGTGCAGTGACTGAGCCTGCTCCCTGCACCCCTACTCCGAGTCCGGTGACATCGCAGTACTGCATGGATGGGAAATAGACCTTTGCTCCTTCTGCCGTGCTGACGGTGCCCGCCGCAACCGGCAATCCGTACGACTTCAACTGAGTGAGTGTTGGAAGTTTGACGGTGATGCCCAGCATGAGTGTGTCACGTGCGGCGTAGTCGTTGTTCACAGCGGGCAGAACGAACTGATCAAAAACGATTGACGAGACGCGCTTCAGCGTCGGATTTGCGGGGTCTGCCGTAGTCTTCACTGTTGCCCGGTACCCACCCCGATTCACCGCTCGCACTTCAGGAAAGATGAAGTTCCCAGTGGAGCTTCTTGGCATGAAGACTTCAAGTGACGTTGTGTCATATTCGCCATCAGGGTTTGCGGCCGTTCTCGGCCCTGAACAACCATGACCAGGAGCAAACGAGACCACGTAGGTACCCCCTGAGGCATTGACCGCAAGTCCCGACACTCCTGCGACATACACACCAACATGGGCACTTGCCGGGGCCGGTATGAACAAAGCACTACTGAGAATCGCAGCCGAAATGAGCATGGAAATTTGTTTCATGGACATATAGACCGCGATGGCTCCAAAAAAGTTCCTCCACTACACTTTTAACATGCGTCGGAAAGCCCTCGAGTCCACCGGCGACATCGAGGAACTTGTCCGACAGCACCAGCAGACACTTCATGCCTATGCATTCTCATTTGTCCGGGATAGTCACGCAGCAGACGACATAGTCCAGGAAACGCTCATTCGGGCATGGCGATATCTGCCAACATTTCGCGGAGAAGGTTCTCTACAAGGTTGGCTCATGCGCATTTGCGGAAACGTCGCTCGCACATACCTCCGGAAGTATCCACCACACAGGACTAGCCACATTGAGGAAGAGATCCCGGCACGTGGCGATGCGACCTCACAAAGCGACCTCAAATCCCTCATCTCTACGTTGTCAGTCGAACACAGAACTGTTGTCACCCTGTGTCTCATTCTCGGCTTCCCATACGACGAGGCAGCCGAGATCTTGGAAGTACCAGTCGGAACGATTCGATCGCGGTTGTTTCGAGCACGTGAAGCTCTCGTACTTGCCATAAAAGACACAGAGACAACGCACGCGAAGGCAGTCTGACCGTGGATTGCGTCGAGGCGCAACACACACTTCTTGCTCCACTTGCGTCAAGTGACAATCGTGTGGCGGCGAGAGAACATGTGCTCAGCTGTGCTCTTTGTTCCACATCGCTCGACGTCGATGGATATCAAGAGAGCTTGATTCTTCGACTTCAGCGTCGCACCGATGGACAACTACTGCTCCGTGCAACCCTCATGCTTCTTGCAGTCGCTCACGTATCTCTATCAGTTCCATGGCTTCTCGGGATGAACTCTTGGTGGGACCCAACTCGGGATACCGCTGTTCAACACCTCACGCGGGACGGGGTCATTGCACTTGTGTTTGCTGTTGCCGCAGCACTGAGTGCAGCGTCTCGTCGCCTCGCGTGGTTCAGTCTCGTTCCTTCGCTTATCGCTGCCACTCTCCAAGTGACGGCTGGCATCTACGACTACAACGTCGACCACACAGGTGCCTGGTTCGAAGCCATTCACCTACTAGGCGTCGTCACTGCGGTGCTTATCGCCTTTGAGAATAGGCCCCGTCGCTCGTCTGTGACCTAGCCGAAAACCAACTCTGCCATCGTGCGCAGTGTGTCGACGCTGCCACCCAACACAATTGTGGTGACTCGAGAGTCTTTCCAGGCTTCGAGGTCATGTTTGATCTTTGCTTTTGAGCCGACAAGACAAATTTCGTCGATCATCTTGTCAGGCACGCCGGCAACTGCTTCATTCTGTTTGCCGTTCAAGAACAAGTCCTGGATGATGTCGACATCTTTTTCGTAGCCGAGGCGCCGAAAAACATCGGCGTGGAAATTCATCTCTTGCGCGCCCATGCCTCCGACGTACAAGGCAAGCACAGGACGCAGAGCGTCGTAGGCCTTGTCAATGTCTTCATTGATGGACACATTCACCGTGGGCAAGATTTCGAATTCGCTCTCATGGCGTCGCGCTGTTGGTCGAGCCCACCCCTCTTTGAGATGCGGCAGATACAACTCTTCATGACGTGGTGCGTAGAAAATCGGAAACCATCCGTCACCAATTTCTGCTGCTAACGCAACATTCTTTGGACCTTCCGCTCCGAGAAATATCGGCACGTCCTTACGCAATGGATGGGTCATGACATTCAGCGCTTTGCCGAGCCCAAGACCATCCTGCGCAGGTATCGGGTATTCCGGTCCCTCATTTGTGAGGCGATCTTCGCGCGCCAAGATCTTGCGAATAATGCCGACGTACTCGCGTGTTCGAGCGAGAGGCCGAGTGAACCGTTGGCCGTACCAACCTTCGACGACTTGCGGGCCACTGACTCCCAAGCCGAGAACGAACCGTCCACCCGAGAGATGATCGAGCGTGATTGCCGCCATCGCTGCAGCCGACGGCGTACGTGCGGAGATCTGCATGATGTTGGTACCGAGGCGAATCTTCGAGGTCATCGACCCCCACCATGCCAACGGAGACACTGCGTCACTGCCCCAGCTCTCGGCCGTGAACACCGAGTCATATCCAAGTGCCTCGACCATCTTGATGGTCTCGGGCACGTTGGGGGGCATAGACCTTCCCCAATAACCGATGTGCCAGCCGAGTTTCATTGGCGAATCGTACCCTTCACCTTCTCGCCGATACGCACCCCGAACTACCCTCACACGTGGGCTTCGTACACCAACCGCTTTGGGGGTAGTCAGTGGACATCGGGTACACCGTCGAACAAGAAACGCTGCGCAAAGAACTGCGCACGTATTACGAACATCTCCTCACACCAGAGGTAGTTGCCGAGTTAGGCAAGAGCCATGGCATCGGAAAAGAACCTCGCAGAATCTGGAAGCAGATGTGCTCTGACGGTTGGGCCGGAATCGGCTGGCCAAAGGAATACGGCGGTCAGGGTCGCTCGGCAATCGAGCAGTTCATCTTCTTCGACGAGTCGATGCGTGCAGGGGCTCCGGTTCCGATGTTGTCCATCAACACTGTCGGACCCACCATCATGAACTTTGGCTCACAAGAGCAGAAGGATTTCTTCTTGCCAAAGATCCTTGCCGGAGACCTGCACTTCTGCATCGGTTACAGCGAACCAGGTGCAGGCACCGATCTCGCATCGCTTCAAACTCGCGCGGTGCGTGACGGCGATGAATACATCATCAACGGCCAGAAGATGTGGACATCGCTCTCGAGCGACGCCGACTACTGCTGGCTCGCTGTGCGTACCGGTCCACCTGAGTCCGAAACCCCCGCTGGTGAGATCTGGAAGAAGCACAAGGGCATCAGCATCATCATCGTGCCGATGAACACTCCGGGCATTTCGATTCAACCCCTTCGTCTCATTGGTGAGCACGACATCAACGCCGTGTACTTCGACAATGTGCGCGTTCCGGTTGCCAACTGCGTCGGTGGCGAGAATCAAGGATGGACGCTCATCACCAATCAGTTGAATCACGAGCGAGTCACCTTGTGCAGCACTGGCGTCATCGAGCGTGCATTCCAAGAGACAAAGGCATGGGCAGAAGAAACCAAGTTGCCCGACGGTCGACGCGTCGCCGATCAAGAGTGGGTGCAACTGAGCCTTGCACGCGTGTATTCGACCATCGATGTGTTGCGCCTCATGAACTGGCAGAGCGCATGGGAAGCGACGCAAGGAGTATTGGACATCGGACACTGCAGTGCCATCAAGGTCTTTGGCACCGAGGGTTACCTCGATTCGTTCCGACTTCTCTTCGAGATTTTCGGTCCGGTCGGTTACTTGCGCGACGGAACGGCAGGCGCACAAATTCGCGCACGCCTCGAATCGCTCTACCGGGGAATGCTGATCCTCACGTTCGGCGGTGGCACCAACGAGAGCCAACGCGACCTCATCTCCATGTTCTCTCTCGGATTCCCAAGGACGGCTCGCTGATGGACTTCTCTCTCACCGCTGAACAAAAAGAACTCCAAGGACTCGCTCAGCGAATTCTTCGTGATGGCACCGACACCGAGCGATACAAGGCAGCACTTGCCTCGTCGACGGGCTTCGACCTCGACTTGTGGAAGACACTCGCGGCTTCAGGTTGCGTCGGCATCGCACTTCCAGAATCCGTGGGGGGTGGCGGCTTGACTTTTCTCGAAGCAGCTGTCGTACTGCAAGAAGTAGGTCGCACCACCGCTCCCGTGCCTGCATTTGCGGTCATGGCCCTCGGTGGCCCGGCGCTCGCCGCAACTGGCCGCGAGGATCTTCTCGCAGGCGTCGCTGATGGTGATGTCATTGTGACGGCAGCGATTCATGAACCAGTCGGCGATGCGTACGCACCGACCACAAGCGTCAATGGCGGAAAACTCTCGGGAACCAAAGTGTGTGTTCCGGCCGGAACAATCGCAGCGCGTTTCGTCGTGACCGCAGCTGATGGTCTCTATGTGGTCGAAGCCAACGCACCTGGCGTCACCGTGACTCGTCAAGACACCACCACCGGAATTCCCGATGCCATGGTGACTTTTGACAGCGCACCTGCAGAGAAGCTAGGTGGTGAAGCATCTGTTCGCATGTTGCTGCGATCAGGAACTGCCGGAGCGTGCCTTGTGAATTCTGGTGCCTGCCAAGAGGCCCTCGCACTTGTCTCGTCGTACACGACGACACGCAATCAGTTCGGCAAACCAATCGCCAGTTTTCAAGCAGTGAGCCAGAGAGCTGCCGATGCGTACATCGACACGGAAGCCGTTCGGCTCACAGCGTGGCAATGCGCGTGGCGCCTTGCCGAGGGTGTGCCGGTCGATGAACAACTGTATTCGGCCAAGTTCTGGGCAGCTGAGGGTGCCGGACGCGTGGTTCGTGCCGCGCACCACTTGCACGGTGGCATGGGTGTCGACCGCGACTATCCGCTGCACCGCTATTACCTCCTCGTCAAGGAAATGGAACTGCAGATCGGCTCGGCGACTCCGTCGCTCCGACGTCTCGGTGCATCGCTCGTCGGTGCCAAGTGAAAGACCTCTTGCCACCCGATCCGGACGGTTTTCTCGAACTTCACAACCGAAAGTACGAAGTGCGCGCATGGCGCATGTCCAGTGACAGGCTGCTGTTGCGTGGCGCAGTTCGCGATGACAAGCCAAGCGGCTTGTATCTCGAACACGATGCGGAGCCACTCACCATTCATCACATGATCGTCGACCTCGAAGTCACTTTCCCTCTCATGACAATCGAGCGAGCCGAAGTGGTGTTCGAATCACATCCTCACGAGCGGTGCACCGGCATCATTCATGCCTACCAATCGCTGGTCGGACTCTCTATCGCCCGTGGGTTCACCAACAAGGTGAAGGAACTTTTCGGCGGACCTCGCGGCTGCACTCACGTCGGCGCGTTGCTGAATGCCATGGCTCCCGTTGCGATTCAATGCGCGTGGTCGATGCGCGTCGCTGCGATGCGCGAAACCGGCGACAGCAGCGAAATACGTCCTCGCACCCCCGAAGAATTCGACAATGCTCTCAAGTTCAACATCAACACCTGCCACGTGTGGGAAGAAGATGGCGAGACGGTCAACTTCGTGCGCAATGGTGGCGACCTAGGCCCACCTCTTCCCGTGCAGAAGCGACTCAATGAACTGGGCCTCGGTGAAGAGGCATGGAAGAAGATGCGCGGCTAAGCGCCAACTAGATGTGCCGCTTCGGCGACAGCCCACTTGTAGTCAACTTTGCCCACCGGCGTGCGCTTGATCTCGCCCACGATGAACACTTGCTTCGGCACCTTGTAGTCAGCGATGTGTTCGCGACAGTGCGCGCGCACATCTTCCTCAGTGACTGACATGCCCGGTCGTAACTGCACCATCGCGGTGACTTGCTGACCCCAACGTTCACTCGGTGTTCCTGCAACTGCCGCATCGAAAATGGCCGCATGTTGCTTGAGCGCAGCTTCCACTTCTTCCGGGAAGATCTTTTCGCCACCAGAATTGATGCACTGACTTCCCCGACCAAGAAGTGTGATGACATTGCCTTCGATCATGGCGAAGTCACCTGGGATGACGTAGCGAACACCGTTGTATGTGGGGAAGGTCTCGGCTGTCTTCTTGTCGTCCTTGTGATAGCGCAACGGAATCGGACCCATACGAGCCAACTTCCCCACAACGCCTGGCGGGCAGACATTGCCATCCTCATCCAACACCGTGCAGTCCTCGCGCACCTCGAACTTCAGATCTCGAGACTGTTCGCCCTGATCCATCCTGGCGGCTGCCGCCCCAGTCTCGGATGCACCGAAGCTGTCCAAGATGATGATGTTTGGCATTGCCTCGCGCAATTGGTTCTTGACTGCCAACGTCAATGGTGCGCCACCATTGCCGATGCTGAAGAGATTCGACAGGTCGTACTTCGGTGAGTTCGGGTTCAACAAGTCTTCAGCTAGTGGCCGCCCCATCGCGTCACCAATAGTGCTCACACTGTTGACCTTCGCCTTTGAAGCCAACTTCCACACCTCGTTCGCATCGAAGCGAGGCAGCGTGTAGAGAACAAATGCTTGGCCTGACACGTAGGCATTACCCATCACCCATTGCCCGCCGCCGTGCATCATCGGCCCGAGTGCCATCAGCCGCAACTGCATCGGTGCAGCTAGTGCTTCTTCGGCAACGAGTTCCGGATGGGTCAAAGGCTTGAAAAGTCGGCTCGCATTCATGGCGCCAAGAACTGCGTCTTCGTTGCGCCACACCACACCCTTGGGCATACCGGTGGTTCCACCCGTGTAGATGACATACGGGTCGTCAGGGTCACGCTCACCAAAGTCACGCTCTGGTGACGCCGCCTTCACAGCTGCTTCGTATTCATCGCCCATCACAAGAATGCTCTTCAGCTTCGGCAGATCTTTCTGGATCTTGCGCACCACGTCGAGATAGTCCGCAGACACGATCGCCGCCACGCAGTCGGCATTCTCATAGACGTATTGCAACTCGGCTTCGACGTATCTGAAGTTGATGTTGACCGGTGCAGCACCCAACTTGACACATGCATAGAAGCTTTCGACCCATTCGTGTCGATTCATTGAGTGGATGGCGACCCAGTCACCTCGCTTGATTCCCATTGTGCGAAGGTGGTTCGCGAGGCGAGTGACGCGCTCGTCGAGTTGGGCAAAGGTGTACTCCACTTCATTGGTGAACAGTGCTGGCCGATCTGGAATCGCTTCAGCAAGAATCTCGAAAAGATCCGCCATGTGGATGTGTCGCTTCACTGCCATTGTCAACTCCCGTATCCGTCGAGCATGTCTTTAAAACCGTATTGATGATGCGGCCCGATGGCCATCGTCTCGAAGAGACCGTATCCGACGTGGGTTCCGCGCTCATCTTCATAGGTGAAACGCGCACCGGCATCACAGATACCGAACAAACGCGCCTTGCCCTCGGGAGTAGTGGTGTCGAGATGGAAGCCCTCGACCTTGAGCGGCCCTTGCCACATTCCATGACGCCAGTCAGCGTCATAGCCATACCCTGTGCCGATTCCGACGTACACCGGAACAAGAGGCTCGATGTTCATGTCGATACCTCCACCGCGATGGTAACGTGTCGACACGACACCACCATCTGGGTAGCGAGTGCCAGGTACATAGTTCAACTTGTGTGACGGCACACCGAGCAACTCATGTCGCCCGTCGTGCCATACACGTTCTGCGGACTCCATCACTCGAGTGCCGTCAGAGCGTTCTTGCACGATGACAAGAATTGAATGATCCTCAAAACGCACCGGCGTGTAGATCCAGAACCAACTGAAAGGGTCACTTGCACGAATTCCGGGTGGTTCGCTCTCACCAACTGGTCGAACGCCCCAACTGCGGTCACGAGTCCCCCAGCACACGTCATCGGTCAAGTCGAAGGTATGACCATCAACTGTAATGGTCCCGTTCCAGCCACCGGTCTGTGCGAACCGCGAAGAATCGAAAGTGACGCGACCATGTTCGCGAATGAAATGACGAGGCTCGAGGATCGCCGGCATGGCTCCGGTCCAGGTGGCGTCCATCGTGATGCCGAAATCATTTGGCGAGCACGTCACACGGATTTTCTGCAATGGCTCGACAACATCAAGAGTGATCGGTCCAATCGACGGCTGCAAACGATTAGCACCCTCAAGAGCACGCGACGCGCGAACCACTCGGTGTTGCCCCTTGTGCATCACAAGCACAAAAGCGTCCATGACGCCGAGGTTCACGTAACAGCCGAGCCCCACGACGAACATGTAGTCCCCGGTCTTTGAGAAACCGTTGAAGTAATAACGGTCATAGAAGTTTCGGTCACTCGTGACCACGTGAGCCATCGTCTCTGACGACTGATGGATTGGATATTCATCTAGATGACTAAGCACTTGTCCCCCGTTGTGCCGAACCGACGATGCGGTTTAAATTGTTGTCAATAATGGTGCTACATCGCGTGCGAATGCAGCCAACTGGTCGCACTGTTCGGCACACGACCTGCTCTTGAAACGCACTTGCAGCTGATTCACCCCGCGAGCGGTGCCCTTGAGTATCGCGTGGGCGATTTCCTGAGCACCACCTGTAATGACCCCCTCGCCCACCTGCCAATCAGGAGTACCGACATATATGAACGGAGTGATGTGCCCCACCATGAAGTCACCATCACGACCCGCTGCCTCACGTTGGGCAAGAAGCGAGTCAACCATTTCTTGGCTAGACGGGCCTTGCGGTAACCAACCGTCGCCGAGGCGAGCGGCACGTGCAATTGCAGATGGCGAAGAGCCAGCAATCCAGATGGGCGGACGCGGCGATTGCGCCGGCCGGGGCTTGGCTCCAAGGCCATCCACCCATTCACTCTCCAGAGCGCGCGCAAGAAGTGGAATGCCATCGTTCATTGCCTTGCCGCGGGAATGAAAATCAACTCCGAGGGCTTCAAATTCGCGTTGCACGTGCCCAGCGCCGACACCACAGATGGCGCGACCCTTCGACACGTAGTCAAGTGTCGCAAATTGCTTTGCCGCCACTAACGGGTGTCGATACGGCAACACATACACATGGGTGAGCAGGCCAACACGGGAAGTCACACCGGCGAGCCACCCAAGAGTGGACATGGGGTCCACCCATTGCGTACCCATCGTCGCCGCTGATTGTTCCGGAAGCGCAACATGGTCACACACACCGATGTATGCGTACCCATTGTCATCACACGTTTTGGCCATACCGGCCATTTCATCGACACCCGCTGAGGCCTCCCAGTTGGCGACGAAATATGTGCTCTGGGATTGAACTGGGAGTTGAATTCCGAAAATGCGTTGACCAGCGGGAACCGTGATCACGCAGGCCGCCGCACATTCAACGATGACACGTTGTCGAGAAGAATCTTCTTTTGGTCGGCAGGTTCGAATTGCTTGTAGTCATTCACGCCATCAAGTGGATTCGGCAATGCCTCAATGTGCGGCCAATCGCTACCGAACAACACACGATCAGCACCCATCAGGCCGGCGACTTCTTCGACATCGTCTTCCCAGAAAGGGTTGATCCACCAATGACGCTTCAACGTCTCGACTGGATGCTCGGTGAAGTAGCCGGGCATCTTGTGATGCGTGCTTGTCAACTTGTTTTGCAGATCTGCAAGGAATTCACTTCCGTTCTCGACAGACGCCATACGAATGTTCGGGAAACGGTCGAACAGTTTCTCGAACACCGAAGTGATGATGAAATCAGACGCAGCGCGCTCAATTGCAAACCCACGAATCGATGGCTTGAAACCACCGGAAAAGGTTGAGCTGAACTTGTCGTTCGCATAGCCCTGTGACGAGTAGCCGCTGTCACCGGCATGTATCACCACGGTGATGCCAGCTTCATTGACGCGTGACCAGAATGCGTCGAAGCGCTCATCGAACGGTGAGAACTGACCAAGTTCTGTTGTTGGCGCGGCTGCGCGCATCACGACAGTGCGTGCGTCCTTGTCGAGTGCCCACTCAAGTTCGCGACAGGCCCAATCGACATCGGCAAGTGAGATGTATGGGGCAGCAAAGATACGGCCTTTGTAGTTGAAACCCCAATCCTCGAGCACCCAACGATTGAAAGCCGTGAAGGTGAGTGCCACTGCACCTGGGTCGTCCTTCAACACTTCTTCATAAAGCATTCCGAGGGTCGGGAACATCCACACTGCGGAAAGACCAAACTCGTCCAGAGTCTTGATGCGTTCGTCTCGGTCGCGATAGCACGGACGAATTCGCTCGCGCTCGGCAAGAAACTCCCATGGCTGGCGTCCGTCTGGGTTGCCGCGGAAGTAGTCGTACATCGCGCCTGGTTTGGCAATCGGGTCAAACGTTGGGTTGACAACTGCGCGGCTCAGTCGACCGCCGACGACGTGATACTTGCGACCATCAACCTCCGCCCACTGCACGCAGCGCGGACCATTCATCGGGTTCAAATGTCGAGTGAACGCATCGAGTGCTTCGTAGTAATGGTTGTCGCAGTCGAATGGCTGAAAGTCGAGCGAGGCCACGGTGGCTCCTTTGCGCAATCGGGTGTCTTCGGTTCGGCCGACCGATGCTTCGGCCTTACCCACTACGGTACTTGCCGTGCTTCAATCCAACCATCACGGAGCGGTCACCCTTCTCACCTTCGACCGCCCAGAGGCAAGGAACGCCTTCAATCACGCCCTTTACTGCGCGATCTCTGACGAGCTTGACCGCGCACGAGCCGACGACGCCACGAATGTCGTCGTGCTCACGGGTCAAGGGTCTGCATTCTGTGCGGGCCAAGACCTGATTGAGATGACAGCCATGGCTCGTGGCGAATTGGTATTTGCTGGCGGACACGGATTCACGCGCCTTCTCGAAAGTCTCGAATCTTTCGACAAACCACTGCTTGCTGCGGTGAATGGACCAGCGGCAGGCATCGGCCTCACGATGTTGTTGCATTGCGACATCGTTCTCGTCGCAGAATCGGCTCGACTTCGAGTGCCGTTTGCAGAGATGGGTGTTCCACCTGAAGCCGGCTCGAGTGCGCTGCTTCCGTTGCGCCTCGGCTGGCAAAAGGCTTCGCATCTGTTGTTCACCTCAGAGTGGATGAGTGCTGACGAGGCGGTCACTTCTGGGTTGGCCCTGCGCTCTACAAAAGATGACCGAATCGTTGATGAGACCATGGCACTTGCAACTCGCATCGCCACGCACGATGGGAAAGCGATGAGAACAACAAAGCGCCTCATGATGGATGCACGTGGCTCAATTTCGCAGGATGCACGCGAACGTGAGGATGCTGCGTTCGCAGAACTGTTCCGCTCGACTAGAGGGAGCTCCAAGTGAACGCCGAGTCGGTAGTCAACCAATTCTTTGCTGCTGTCGAGCGCATCAATGTCGACGAAGCTGTGACCTACTTGGCAGATGATGTGTCGTACGAAAACATGCCGGTTCAACCTGTGCGCGGCAAAGACGAGGTCCGCAACCTGATGAGTGCCTTTCTTGCGGCGTCGACCGAAGTTGAATGGCGCGTGTTGAGGCAACACAGTGTCGACAACGTCGTGTTCAATGAACGTCTCGACCGATTCAAAATGAACGGTGGCTGGCTCGAACTACCCGTTGCTGGAGTTTTCGAGGTCAACAAAGACGGCAAGATCAGTTTGTGGCGTGACTATTTCGACATGGGCACGTACATGGATCAACTCACTGCTCTCATGCAAAGTGAGTGATTGTCAAAGTCGTTCGATGATTGTCACGTTTGCTTGACCGCCACCTTCGCACATGGTCTGCAATCCGTAACGGCCACCCGTGCGTTCGAGCTCATACACAAGTGTCGTCATGAGGCGAGCACCAGTGGCACCAAGAGGATGGCCAAGCGCAATTGCTCCACCATTCACATTCACCTTTGAATGATCCGCACCAAGCTCTTTCATCCACGCCATCACGACAGGAGCAAACGCTTCATTGATTTCGACGAGGTCGATGTCATCCATCGACAACCCGGTCTTCTCCAACGCGCGCTTGGTGGCCGGGATCGGCGCCGAGAGCATCATGATCGGATCATTCGCCAACACTGAGATGTGGTGAATTCGTGCACGCGGCTTCAGACCGTGGGCTTTCACTGCCTTGTCATTGGCAATAAGTAATGCAGCTGACGCATCACTGATCTGGCTCGCACAGGCGGCCGTCAACTTGCCGTCCGGGGTGAGAGTCTGCAGAGAGCGAATCTTGTCCCAATTGGGCTCACGCGGACCTTCGTCATGCTGCACACCGTTCAATGGTGCGATCTGAGTTTCGAAACGACCTTCGTTGCGGGCCTTGATGGCGCGGAGGTGGCTTTCGACAGCGAACTCCTCCATCTCTTCGCGCGACAACTTCCACTTGTCGACCATCATTTCGGCGCCAACAAACTGACTGACCTCACCGGTTCCGTATCGCGTGGTCCATCCGGGTGAACCGGTGAACGGATCGTTGAACCCAAGCGCTTGACCCGCTGTCATCGCAGACGAAATCGGAATCATGCTCATGTTCTGCACGCCGCCGGCGACAACCAAGTCCATCGTTCCGCTCAACACGGCTTGGGCGGCGAAGTGGATGGCTTGTTGTGCCGAACCGCACTGACGGTCAATAGTGGTACCCGGCACATGCTCAGGCAAGCCCGCGGCGAGCCAACACGTACGTGCGATACAGCCAGCCTGTGGCCCGATTGAATCGACGTTGCCGAACACCACGTCTTCGACTGCATTTGGGTCGACACCTGTTCGTGACATCAACGCCGCGATGCTGTGCGCGCCGAGGTCCGCTGGGTGCACTTGAGCAAGTCCTCCACCGCGTCGTCCGACTGGTGTTCGTACTGCGTCAATGATGTATGCCTCTGTCATAAATAACGATCTTAGTTGGTATGCGATGCAGTCACGAAGAGACTCCACTCAGAGATACGCGGGCTCTTTCTTGGACTAGGTACCTATTGCGGAAAAGCAGCGTCTCCTGAATAGAACTGCAGATCATCGCGGCTCTGCATCAGTTCTCTCGCGCCATCCATGCTGAGTGCAGTGTCGAAGTTGTCACGAACATCTTCCGGGCTAAGTGACAAACCCTTGTAGTAACCAGGTGCACCGACAGTGGCAGTGCGCGCAACACGACCCGCTCCGGAGTTGATCAATTCCCCGCTACACGGCACATCGTCGTGCACCAAGAACACTGCAGTCGGTGCGACCACCGCAGGTGGAAAGTTCTGCTCCATCCATTGGCGAGTGTCCTCGTTCGGGTTCAGTGCTGCTGACCGCGTATAACCGATGGGCAATAACGCATTCACCTTGATGCCGTGCTCTGCCCCCTCAAGCGCGAGTGAGCGCGTGAGACCAAAAAGTGCAGCCTTCGCCATTGAATACGCGATGCTGTACATCACTCCAAGTCCGCTGCCTGACGAGGTCACGAGAATGCGTCCGAATTTCTGACGCTTCAAGTGCATCCACGCTGCTTTACAGACATTGAAGGTGCCTTCCGCATGAGTCGACATGATCATGCGCATCTGTTCGTGAGATGTGTCCTCGACTAATCCAGTCGGGCCACCTCGTCCGGCGTTGTTCAACACAATGTGAAGCCCCCCACACTCACGCAGAGTGTGCGCCACCATTGCTTCGCACTCGCTCGGATCTGCGACGTCATACACAGCGAGCAATGCTCGGCCACCTGCCTCACGAATATCTTTTACGGTTTCGTGAGCAAATTTCTCCGAAGAGTCGTTGACCACAACGAACGCCCCCCGTGCGGCAAGGAGCAGTGCGTGCTCGCGGCCAAGCCCTCGACCAGCTCCGGTAACGATTGCGACCCGGTCGTCGAAGCGCAGTGATTGTGAGGTCATGTGTCGAAAGTACCCTGTGGTTGATGGCAACGAACCACCAACCGCGTGCAGTGCTCGTGACCGGCGCGAGTCGCGGAATCGGCAAGGAGATCGCGCTCGCCCTCGCTGCGGCCGGACACAACGTCGCTCTCACCGCGCGGTCGGTCGGTGGTGGCCTTCCCTACGGTGGCTCAAGCACCACTGATGACCTAGCTGGCGTTGTGCTTCCCGGCTCAGTTGATGAAGTAGCCGAACAGTGTCGAGCATTCGGAGTGACCGCTGTTCCGATTGCCATGAACCTCACCGACCCAACGTCCATCGAGGCAGCTGCACACACGGCCGTCGATGAACTTGGTGGCATCGACACATTTGTCGCGAATGCCATCTATCAAGGCCCCGGCATTAACGACAGATTCGAAGACCTCTCCATCGACTTGCTGCGCACTGTCATCGAAGCCGATGCAATTGGCCCGATGATTTCTCTGAAAGTGTTGATGCCTTCCATGATCAGTTCGGGTCGTGGCATCTTCATCAACGTCACCTCTGGCACCGCCACGCTCGTACCGCGTGCACCAGTCGGCAAAGGTGGTTGGGGTGTCGCCTATGCGATGGCAAAAGGTTCAGCGCACCGCATTGCCGGCGTGCTGAATGCTGAATTCAGCGATCGTGGGGTGCGTGCGTACAACTTGAACCCCGGTCATGTCACCACTGATGCGATGCGCGAGCGTGCGAAACGGACCGGAGTGGAACCAACTGGTCAATCTGCAGAGATTCCAGCCAAGGCCGCAGCGTGGCTTGTTGAAGGCTCGCACGATGCGGTCGCGATGGCTGGAACAGAAGTCGTGGCCCGCGACATCGTCAAGACATTCAATCTCTAGCGCTCAACAGAGCTGTACCGGTTCGGTCAGGAACCCGCTCTTTGTCGGCGACTTGGCTACTTGTCAGCGACCTTGAAGCTCCGCAATCGCTGGCGCGAGCAAAGCGTCGTTCTTCGGGTCTGGCGGTGGCGCAATGAGTAACCCGTCACACAGTCCGCTGAACCACTCCCGTGCCACTCGCGGCAACTCGTCGTACGTCGCCTGAGGCACGAGAGTATCGAGAACTTCGTCATTCACATGATCACGCAACTCATCCCACTTGTTCTCACGAATAATCGAACGCAGCACGCCGGCAAGGTCCTTCCAACCAAAAAGTTCGAGCGTTCGTTCATACGCAGGCGTTGAATACAGAAACGCCAGAAGTCGACGATTGTGTTCTCGTCGGTCAGCCAGTGCACTGACATCTCCCTCGAGTATCCATTGCGTTCCCGTCACGATTTCAATGTCTTCGAGACGACGACCTACTGCTTCTGCGCCAGCCTCAAGCCCGGGTCGACACAACTCGGCCAAGTACCGCGGATGACTGTTCGTCGGATGCGTTACGAATCCGTCTGCCAACTCGCCTGCAGCGCGAAGAAGTGATGCATTGACTCCCCCCATCCATAAAGATGGTCGAGCGACATCATCTGGCAGTGCATCTGGGGTGAAGTTCGGCGTGAGCAGCGTGAGCGAATAGTGCTTGCTCTCGAAGTTCAACTTCTCGATGCCATCAAAGGCGCGCCAGCACGCCTTCACTGCCCCGATGTGGTCCCGCAGGCGTCCGACAGGATCATCGAACGACATGCCGAATCGCCGCTCGATGTGTTGGCGAATCTGGGTTCCGAGGCCCAGTTGAAAACGTCCACCTGACAACGCGGCGAGATCCCACGCTGTGTAGGCAACTGCCATCGGACTTCGCACCAAGGCGAGGGCAACCGAAGTGCGGACGACCAACCTCTCGGTGGACTGCAATGCAGCCATCGACACCAGAAACGGATCATGCACCGTTTCGGCGATATGCAGGCCGTCGTAGCCAAGTGCTTCGACTCGTCGCGCATGTTCACCCACCGCCGATACCGGCAAACGAGGATCCATACCCGCATACACCTTGAACGTACTCATGCTCCCCCGAATCGCCTGTGTGCCCAATTTCGCGCACGCACGTTCTCGGCTTCGAACGCAGCGTCGTCCACCGCACGCGCAGCCATGTCGCGATATAACGATCGCACTTCAGCAACCGCGCCTTCGTCGAGGGCGCCAATCTGGTTGCCTACTTCGACAGCGCGGTGAATCAAGTTGTCATGGAGCACCACTTCATTCACAAGTCCCCATGACAATGCAGTAGTCGCGTCGATGAACGCACCCGTGAGGCTCATCTGTAATGCGCGCGATTGACCAATAAGACGCGGTAGCACGATGGTGAGACCCCAACCTGGAACCATTCCGACTTTAGCATGAGTGTCTGCAAAGCGCGCCTTGTCTGAAGCAATCAGAAAGTCACACGACACGGCGATCTCCAAACCACCAGTGACCGCAGCACCATTGATGGCGCCGATGATCGGGCTTCGTGTCGGCGGAAACGGACCCCAGTAACCGGGATGCTCGTTTGCACCAGCACGACGCCCGGCGCCGACATCACGCAAATCAAAGCCCGCACAAAATGCGGGGTCCGCACCGGTGACGACCATCGCCCGAGTCTCTGCACGCGCATCACACTCAGCGATCGCACGCGGTAACGCATCGGCAAGCTCGGCGTTCAGCGCGTTTCGCGCCTCTGGTCGGTTCAACGTGACAATCGAAACGCAACCTTCGTGCCGAATGACGACACAGGAAGAGTCGGTCATGGAATCCAGTTGCCCTCTGGCGTCTTCTTCCATCCGCGCGCCGCATCACTGCCGCCATTGGTTTGAAGCGTGGTACCGGTGAGATATGCCGATGCTGACGATGCCAAGAAGATTGCTGAGCCGGCTGCATCATCGGGTTCGCCCCAGCCAAGTGCGAGTGTGGCGCCATAGTCATGGTCGCCCACCAACAAATTGGCATCGCCTGGAGTGTGCATGCCATCTGGTGCGATGGTGTTCACGCGAATCTTTTTGCCAGACAACTCGAGTGCCAAGGTACGACTGAGATGTTCGACCGCTGCCTTCATAGCCCCGTACACGCCGAATCCGGGTGACGCCTTGTAGGCCTCCACCGAGGTGATGTTGATGATTGACCCACCACGTGGCATCTTCGGAACACATGAGCGCACAAAATTGGTGACACTCGTGAAATTCTCATCAATCACTGAACGCTGACCCTTGTCGTTCACATCCATGAACCAGGCATAAAAAGTGCCGCCGGCGTTGTTCACGAGAATGTCAATGTCGGGCAATGAGTTCACCCACGCGTCGACAGCGGCGGTGTCGCGAACGTCGAGCACAGACGTGACACACGTGCGACCCATCGCGCGTACCTCTTTCGCCACGCGCTCCATGTTCTCTTCGTCGCGGTCGCAAATGGCGAGATCAGCGCCGTAGTTCGCATACGCAAGAGCGATGGCTTCACCCAGCCCTTTCGCTGCGCCGGTGACAACGGCAAACTTGCCATCGAGTCTGAATGCATCTGCGGACAACACCATCAGCGAGCCCTCCATTCGATGCGCTTGCCACTACGGAACATCTGCAATCCCTCTTCCATCGCTTCCGGTTGATTTCCCAAACTCACGAGATGTGGAGCCATTGACACCGCTTGTGCGCGACCCATCTCGCGTGCAACCCACAGCGCACGCAATGTCGCCTGCACAGCGGCAGCTGGCATGGAAGCCAAATCACTCGCGATGCGTTGTGCGGTCTCGAGAAGTGACGCTGCGGGAACAACGTCTTGCACAAACCCGATTTGGTGTGCACGTTGAGCAGTCATACGTTCGTAGTTGCCCATCAATGCGATGCGACACAACTCACCAAAGGGCATTTGTCCGTACAACAGAATCGGTTCGAAACATGCGGCAAGACCGTATGTGGTGTGTGGGTCAAAGAACGTCGCGTGATCTGCTGCGACGATGGTGTCACTTTCACCAAGAAAATAGAAAGCGCCACCACAGGCCATACCGTTCACCGCTGCAACGACCGGCTTCCACAAGTCAGCGGTCTTCGGCCCGAGCTTCATGAGCGGATCATTGATAGCCACAGGACTGTTCGGTTGCGGCGGCGACCATGACCTGTCGATACCGGTACAGAATGCTTTGTCGCCAGCAGCTGTCAACACGATGGCTCGAACAGAGTCGTCCATGCGCAACTGCGCCCAGATGTCTCCAATTTCTTTGACCACTGTCTCAGTGATCGAGTTGTGAGCCTCCGGTCGGTTCAAGGTGACAGTGGCAACAGCCCCCTCCACCTCGAATGACACCGACTCGTAGTCATGCTTGCCCGCCATATGGAAGCCCCCTCGTGCCCTCAATGCCCAAGGAATCGGCCATTCCTAAGGGCTCCCATCTTCCCCGATGCTGCGAGAACAGCCAAACGGCCCTTCAGGATCACCACTCAAGGTCCACTGGGTCGCGGCCAAATTCCCTCAAATCTTCTCTAGGCCTATTGGGAGCGCGATTCTGACGGACCGTCAGAAACGAGTGCTAAGGTGCCGGACATGCGCGAGCTTCCCGAAATCATCTCCGTCGATGACCACGTCATCGAGCCACCCACCGTCTGGACCGAACGAGTGTCCAAGAAGTTTCTCTCCGAGGCACCTCGCATTGTGCGGGCACCTGTCAAGGAGATGACGTTCATTGGTGGAAAGTTCACCGCCGTTCCTGGTGACCCTGGTGATGCAGGTGAACCGGTCGACTGGTGGTTCTATGAAGACCTTCGCCGTCCGCTCACCCGTCTCGACACCGCCGTTGGATTCGATCGCGATGAAGTGACGCTCAAAGGAATCACGTACGACGAGATGCGCCCTGGTTCATTTCTCGTCAAAGAACGTCTCGCAGACATGGACATCTCCGGCATTGAGGCTTCGTTGTGCTTCCCTACCTTTCCGCGTTTCTGCGGTCAGACGTTCCAGGAAGCACATGACAAAGAACTCGCACTCGAATGCGTGAAGGCATACAACGACTGGATGATCGAGGATTGGTGTGCATCATCTGGTGGACGCCTCATTCCGCTCACCGTCATTCCGCTGTGGGATCCAATTGCTGCGGCAGCTGAAATTCGTCGAAACGCTGCGCGCGGTTGCCGTGCGGTGTGTTTCTCCGAAATTCCACCGAACCTCGGATTGCCGAGCATCCACGATGCCGATGGTTACTGGGATCCATTTCTCGATGCATGCAACGAAACCAGCACCGTCATCAACATGCACATCGGTTCAGGCTCGAAGATGCCATCAACGTCGCCAGACGCACCTGCAGCTGTTGGGTCGGTACTCACCTTCGCAAACTGCTGCTTCTCAATGGTCGACTGGCTCATGAGCGGCAAGTTCAACCAATTCCCGAACCTGAAGATTGCCTATAGCGAAGGTCAGATCGGCTGGATTCCCTACATCCTTGAGCGTGCCGACAATGTGTGGCGCGAGAACCGTGGCTGGGGCGGAGTTGCCGACAAGGTGCTCGAGCCACCGACCGAGTTGTTCCGCAAGCACATCTACGGTTGCTTCTTTGACGATGCGTTCGGGCTCAAGAACATCGAGTCAATCGGCGTCGACAACGTAACGTATGAGAGTGATTATCCCCACTCCGACAGCACATGGCCACATACCGCCAAGATCGCCGAAGAGCAGACTGCTGATCTTCCCGATGACATCGTCTACAAGGTGCTGCGAGGCAACGCCATCAAGATGCTCGGTATCACGCACCTCTCCTGATGCGCGCTGATCTTGAGGTTGGCACTATTGCCAACCTCGTTCGGCAGAACGCCACGCGTTTTGCCGACCTTGAAGCTGTCGTCGACAACGAAAAGCGACTCACATACCCACAGTTGAACGATGCAGTTCGTGAGGCTGCACGCTCATACATCGCATGTGGCATTCAAAAAGGTGACCGCATCTCGATCTGGGCACCGAACATCTGGGAATGGGTCGTCGCCGCACTTGGCGCAGTGACTGTGGGTGGCGTACTCGTGCCGCTCAACACCAGATTCAAAGGCGAGGAAGCGGCATACATCTTGTCGCGAAGCCGCGCACGCATGTTGTTGTGCGTTAACGGCTTTCTCGGCAACGACTACGTCACATGGCTGCGCGGTGCCGACACACCCACACCATCTGTCGAGCAAATCGTCGTCATGCGTGGCGATGCGCCAGAAGGAACCATCGACTGGCAGCAGTTCCTAGCACTCGGCAAAGACGTCGCGGACTCTGAGGTGGATGCCCGCATTGATGCGCTGTCACCCGACGACCTCTCGGACATCTTCTTCACGAGCGGCACGACAGGTCGCCCAAAGGGTGTGATGACGAATCATGCTCAGAACATTCGGGTGTTTGATGACTGGTCGCAAACAGTCGGCGTCGTTCGCGGTGATCGATTCCTCATTGTGAACCCGTTCTTTCACACATTCGGATACAAGGGCGGAATCCTCGGCTGTCTCATCCGCGGTGCAACCATCATTCCTGAAGTGGTGTTCGATGTGCCGACTGCGCTCCGTCGCATCTCTGCTGAAAAAGTATCAATGCTGCCTGGGCCGCCGACACTCTTCTTGTCGATCCTGAATCATCCAGAGCGTGACAACTTCGATCTCTCAAGTCTGCGTTTGGCGGTCACTGGCGCTGCTGCAGTACCGGTCGAGATGTTGCGCCGCATGCGCGAGGAACTCACCTTCCAGACCATCATCACCGCCTACGGGCTCACCGAGTCTTGCGGCACCATCAGCATGTGCAGACCTGAAGATGATTACGAGACCATCTCGCTCACGAGTGGTCGCGCACTCATCGATGTTGAAGTGAAGATCGTTGATGATGATTTCAACGAAGTGCCACGGGGCGAAGCCGGTGAAATTGTGTGCCGTGGATACAACGTCATGCAGGGGTACTTCGAGGATGAAGCAGCAACTGCCGAGGCAATCACCGCAGATGGCTGGCTTCACACCGGTGATATCGGCACCATGAATGATCGGGGCTACATCAACATCACCGACCGCAAGAAGGACTTATTCATCGTCGGCGGATTCAATGCGTATCCCGCCGAGATCGAGAACTATCTCCTCAGTCACCCCGACATCGCCCAAGTGGCAGTCATCGGCGTTCCTGACGAACGTCAAGGAGAGGTCGGTTGGGCCTTCGTGACCGCACGCCCTGGCTCGACGATTGACCCAGAAGAAGTGGTGACGTGGAGTCGTGAACGAATGGCGAACTACAAAGTTCCACGACGAGTGGTGGTGCTTGAGGCACTTCCTACCAACCCGAACGGCAAGGTCACCAAGTTTGAATTGCGTGATCTGGCCGTCAAGCTTTCGCAATAACGCGACATCCACCTGTCGAGCGGGTGGCTAGCGCCGACGTTCCCCTACCGCCGTAGACGGTGGCACGACTAACCTCTCGGTTCATGCGGGGGATTATCTACAACGGCACTACTACTGAACTTGTCGACGGCATCAAGTTGCGCGAACCTGGGCCGCGCGATGTCATCGTGCGCATTGCAGCAGCAGGTCTGTGTCACAGCGACGTCAGCTACATGAATGGCTTGTATCCGGTGCCGTCACCAGGAGTGTGCGGCCACGAAGGTGCAGGAATCGTCGAGCGCGTCGGCGATGCCGTCACCCATGTGAAGCCCGGCGACCACATCGCAATTGCAACGCTGTCTGCGTGCGGAATGTGTCCCGCATGTGCGTCCGGTCGACCCACCGCGTGTCGCGCCACTCTTGGCAATGCAACACAGCCGTTCACCTATGAAGGTGACTCCATCTGGAACTTCGCAGGTGTGTCGACTTTCGTCGAGCAAACAGTCGTCCGTGACATCCAGTGCATCAAGCTTCCTGATGATGTCCCGTTGTCGTCAGCGGCGATTGTGGGTTGTGGTGTCATCACCGGAATGGGTGCCGTGTTCAACCGCGCGAACGTGAAGCGTGGTCAAAGTGCTGCGGTATTCGGAGTCGGTGGTGTCGGATTGAACGTCATCCAAGCACTCAAAGTTCAAGGTGCGGAAAAAATCATCGCCATCGACACCGTGCCCGAGAAGGAAACACTCGCACGCAAATTCGGTGCCACTCACTTTCTCGACGGCAAGCGCGAGGACATTGTCGATGCGATCACCCAGATCTGCCCGGCAAGTGAGTCGATGGTTCGCGGACCGTTCAACGCAGGTGGCGTGAACTGGGCGTTCGACTGTGTCGCTCATCCGACCGTCACGTGGAATGCGCTCGAGTCGCTGGAATGGGAAGGCAATGTTGTCGTCATTGGCGTCGCTTCACAGACCGCAGAGTTCAAGGGGCTGTACGGACGACTGACCCAGGTGGACCGAGGCATCATCGGATGTCGTTACGGCAGTTCGTCACCGCACCGCGACTTTCCGTACATCATGAACTTGTATCGCTCTGGCCAGGTGTTGCTCGATGAGCTCGTCACCGCAGTGCGCCCCATCGACAAGTGGCAAGACTCGATACACGAGATGGAGACCGGCGCCGTCGCGCGCGGTGTCTTGTCCTTCTAGTCGCTAAGACCCAGTTTGAACTCCCTTTTTCATCGTTGAACAATGCCTGTCCCCTCTGTTCCCATTCGTGGTGACTTCGAGAACCTGCTCGACCTATTCGATGCTGTCTTGAACGTTGCACCAGAAGTAGAGGCGTACGTTCAACCAACATCAACTGGCGCGACGGCGCGCATGACATTTCTTGAGTGGGCAACTCGAGCAGACGCACTTGCCGGCTGGCTCTCTGACAAAGGTGTCAAGAAAGGTGATGTTGTCGGAATTCGATTGCCAAGCTGCATCGATTATGTGGTTGCGTACCAAGCAATCACGAGAGTCGGCGCCATCGCCACTGGCATCAACCCGCGCTACGGACAAGGTGAAGTCGACCACATCATCAATCGGTCGAACCCCGTTCACATCTTCGACGGGCCTCTTCCGGAAGCAACCGGCGGAGACCCCTTTCGTCGCAGAGTGGACTTGTCTCACGATGACCCGATCGCCATTGTGTGGACAGGCGGCACAACCGGATACCCAAAGGGTGCATGGTTCGACCATCGTTGCCTGGAAGCAATGACTGGTGGTGCGGGCGACCTCTCACATGTCGGTGACCGACGACTGTCGCCTCTTCCCTTTGCTCATGTTGGTGCCATGACCCGATTGTGGGATGAACTCATGCACGTCATCACCACCGTCATCGTTCCGTCGCCATGGACAGCAGAGGGTGCGCTCGCTGCAATCAACGACGAACGCGTGACCGTCAGCCAAGGCGTGCCGACGCAGTACCGCATGATGTTCGATCACCCGCGCTTTGCAGAGACTGATGTCAGTCATCTGCGCGTTGCCGGGATCGGTGCTGCACGAATTCCACCGGAGCTGGTCATCGAGATGCGAGAGAAACTCGGTTGCAATGTGCTGGCGCGCTACACGAGCACTGAAGCGTGCGTGTCCACCGGCACCAGCATCAACGATGACATCGACACCATCTGCAACACAGTCGGTAAACCAAGTGCCACAGTGGAACTTCGACTTGTGCACGAAGACGGTCATGTCTGCAAGCAAGACGAAGTGGGGGTCGTGCACCTTCGTAGTCGAGCGATGATGCGTGGGTACTGGAAAGACAAAGAACGCACGCGTGAAGCTTTCTCGGGGGATGGTTTTCTCATCACCGGTGACATGGGGTTCGTCGACTCGAAAGGCGACCTACACCTAGTAGGCCGCAACACCGAAATGTTCATTCGCGGTGGATACAACGTGTATCCGGTTGAAATTGAGAATCACCTCGGCACTCACCCCGACGTGGCCGCCGCAGCAGTCGTGGGGGCGAGCGTCGACGACCGCCTTGGAGAGATCGGCGTGCTGTTCGCAGTGCCGCGCCCTGGGGCCACCCTCACTTTGGAGTCCGTGCGTGACCACGTGAAAGCGTCTTTGGCCAGTTACAAGGCACCTGATGTGCTGGTCTGCGTGACCGAACTTCCGCTGACCTCACTCGGCAAAGTAGACAAGAAGCAACTTCAACCGCTCGCAGACAAGGAGGCAGCCGCGTGGCAGCGATAGAGGGACTCATCGACACAACGGGAAAGACGCTGTGGGAGCTTGTCGAAGAACGTGCTGCCGCCACACCTGGCAAGCGCATGGCGATTGACGAAGCAGGTCGCACTCTCACCTACGGAGAATTCCGAGATTGGTGTCTTCGCGTTGCGGCTGGTCTTCACGACAAAGGCGTACACGAAGACTCTCGCGTGTCATGGATTCTGCCGTCGCGATTCGAATCACTCGTGCTCGCGGGTGCACTCGCGCGCCTCGGGGCCATCCAGAACCCGATTCTTCCGATTTACCGCACACGTGAAGTCGGCTTCATCGCCAAGCAAAGCAAGTGTGAACTGATGATCGTGCCGAACGTGTTTCGCGGGTTCGAATACCCGCCAATGGCACGCGAAGCAGTCGAAAGTCTTGGAACGGAGATCCTCGTCGCGGATCCCTCGCTTCCAGAAGGTGACCCGTCGACGCTTCCACCGTTTAATCCGAAGTTTGAAGCATTGCGTTGGTTGTTCTACTCGTCGGGAACCACCGCTGATCCGAAGGGTGCAAAACATTGCGACCGATCGATGAGCGCGGCAAACACAGGCATGCAGTGGAGCATGGAAGTCTCACCAGACGACAAAGCAGCCGTCGTGTTCCCCATCACCCACGTTGGTGGACTTGTATGGATGTTCAACGCCATGCAAACAGGTGTCGAGTTACTCATGGTCGAGACATTCAACGCCGAGCAAACCCCAGAGTGGCTCGGCAAGAACGGGGTCACTTGCGCCGGTGCGGGCACCGCGTTCTGGCTGATGTATCTCAACAAACAACGTCAACTGCCCAAGGGCGAGAAGTTGTTCCCGAATGTCCGCATCTTCAATGGCGGTGGTGCGGCAAAGCCAAAACCACTTCACTACGAGATGATGGAAGCCTTCGGAGCACCACTCATCAACGGTTGGGGTCTTACCGAAAGCCCCATCAACATCATGGTGCACGTCGATGATCCCGACATCAAGAAAGCCGAAACTGACGGTCGCCCATGCCCTGACGTTCTTGTGCGCACAGTGATGGACGGCAAAGACACCGCTCGTGGTGTCGAAGGTGAATTGCGCGTCAAAGGACCGCAAGTGTGCATGGGCTATCTCGACTCGTCGCTCGATGCTGATGCATTCGACGAGGACGGCTGGTTCCGCACCGGTGACCTCGGCGTCATTGATGAAGATGGTTACGTCAGCATCACTGGTCGTCTGAAGGACATCATCATTCGCAAAGGTGAGAACATCTCTGCAAAAGAGATCGAAGACCTTCTCTACACCCATCCAGCTATTGCCGATGCTGCAGTCATCGGATTGCCAGACGACGCCAGTGGTGAGCGTGCGTGCGCCGTCGTCGCGCTGAAAGACGGTGGGTCACTTGACCTGGCCGGCATGGTGACATTTCTAAAGGGACAGAAGTTGTCCATGCACAAGGTGCCAGAACAACTCGAAATACTCGAATCTCTACCGAGAAACCCCAGTGGCAAGGTGCTGAAGAAGGACCTTCGGGTTCAATTCGGTGGCAAGGCGTAAAGGAGACACCCATGGGCAGGTTTGACAACAAGAGAATGATCATCACCGGTGCAGGTTCTGGCATCGGCAAGGCGACAGCAATCAAGTTTGCATCAGAGGGGGCTCATGTCGCATGTGTCGATCTTCGTGGTGCTGCTGAGACCGCTTCGGAAATCGGTGGCTCAGCGTTTGCGTTGGAATGCAACGTCGCCGACGCCAGCGCGGTTGAGAAGATGACTGCGAGCGCAGTCAACACTCTCGGCGGACTTGACATTCTCGCGAACATCGCTGGTATCGGACACTTCAAGTGGAGCCACGAAGAGTCGCCCGAGGATTTCGACCGCATTCTCAGCGTCAATTTGAACGGCACGTTTTACTGCTGCCGCTATGCACTGCCTCACATGCTCGAAGCTGGTGGCGGCATCATCTTGAACACCGCATCAACTGCCGGCCTCATTGGCCAGCCGTGGAGTGCTGCGTACTGCGCGAGCAAAGGTGGCGTCGTCACGCTCACTCGGGCGATGGCATACGAGTATCGCAACAAGAACATCAGGGTCGCTGCGGTTGCACCTGGTGGCACAAAGACAAACATCGTGAAGTCGTTCACTGATCTGCCGAAAGATGCGGATTACTCACTGATGTCGAAAATCATGTCGCCGGTTCCGATTGCCGACCCGTCGGAAATCGCATCGGCGTTCGCATACATCGCATCCGACGACGGACGGTTCATCACCGGATCCATTCTCACCATCGACGGTGGCATCGTCTGCTGATGTCGCCCCGTGTGATCCTGTGCGACCTTGATGGGGTCGTCTGGCTCGCTCACACGCCGATTCCTGGTTCAGTCGAAGCAATTCGTCGTGCCCGCGAGGCGGGCTGTCGCGTCTTGTTCGTCACGAACAATTCATTCTCGACGCTCGAACAGCAATACGCAGCACTCGATGCTGTTGGCATTGCAGCGCGAGGTGACGTGGTGTCGAGTGCGCAGGCTGCTGCATTGTTGGTGGAACCCGGCATGAAGGTGATGGTGTGCGGCGGCGAAGGATTACGAGAAGCTGTGGCTGGCCGTGGCGCACAGGTTGTTACACCACATGCCGCTCCAGAACTTGATGATCTCTTCGATGCAGTCGTCGTTGGCTTTTATCGTGAATTCACCTGGGACATCATGAGACGTGCTGCCACGGCGGTGCGACAAGGTGCGCAGCTGATTGGTGCGAACTCTGATCCCACCTACCCCACGCCGAATGGTCCTATTCCCGGGGGAGGTTCCGTGCTGGCTGCCATCGAGCGAGCATCTGAGACCTCTGCTGTTGTGGCTGGAAAACCTCATGCACCGATGGCGAATCTGGTTGCCCAGATGACCGACAATTTGCCACCAGAACACATGGTGATGATCGGAGACCGCATCGACACTGATGGCGCCTTTGCCCGCACACTCTCGTGTCGTTTCACACTGGTGTTATCAGGAAGCACATCTGCTGAAGCAGCCAGTTATGCCGACATCGTTGCGAAGGATCTCAGTGAGGCCGTTGATCAGTTGCTGAGCTGACCCGACGTACGGGTCAGAGTGTCACTGAAACGGCTTGTGACCCACGATGCTGGCGCGTTCCATGATGCGAATGTCGGGCCAGTAATCACTCGCCGCGTAGTGCTGCACCGCATGATTGTCCCAGAACGCGACGGAATCCTTCTCCCAATGGAAGCGACACTGGAATTCAAGAGTGTCCGATTGGCGACAGAGGTATTCGCGGAACTTCATTCCTTCTTCTTCATCGAGGCCATCGAAGCCGGTGCAGAAGTTGCGATTGATATACAGATAGCGACGACCAGTCACCGGATGAGTGGGTGCGACGGGGTGATGTTGAATCGGATACTCGATGCGCATCTTGGCGAGCATGTCGGGGTCTTTGATGTTCTTGCCAAATGACGGCATGAAGTCGTGCGTGGCTGTCATTGCTTCGATGCGCACTTTCACATCGTCAGGAAGTCCGTCGTATGCCGCGTACATATCGCAGAACAACGTGTCACCACCGGATTCGGGAACCTGAACGGCGTGCAACACCGCACCCATCGAGGGAACCTCGCGCCATGTCACGTCGTGATGCCACAAGTTTTCATAGCCACCAACTTCAGCTGACTTCGTGAAGCGCACCAGCTCGGGCATGTCACCATTCGACGCAAGGAAAGGATGCAACTCCAACTCACCAAAGCTTCGTGCAAAGTCAACATGTTGCTGTGGTGTGAGTGGCTGATCTCGGAAGAAGATCACCTTGTAGGCGGCCAACACGCGGCGAATTTCACTGATGACAACGTCACTCAGCGGCTTTGTGATGTCAATGTCGCCGATGATCGCACCAACCGTGGCACCAAGTGGCTTGACGGTGAAGTGTTCCCAGGTGAGCGACCGCAAGTACTCACGTTCTTTCGCCAAATGCGCGAGGGGCCCAACGTGGGCGTCGCCCACCTGCAGACGCTGATTCTTGAAACGTGCGCCCGCTTCTTCGGCTTGCCGAGATGAATTGACGATGTCGTCACGAGTCACAGCAGACACAGTGATCCCCCTGTGGTGATGGTCTGGGGTCACACTATCCGACGCAGAACCATGTCACTTCTGCTTTCTGACGGTTCGTCAGATAATGTCAGGCGCGCATGGACCTGCGATACACAAACTCCGAATTGGCTTTCCGCGAGGAACTACGAGCGTGGCTGCGCGAGGTGCTGCCGTCCGTTCCCCCCGAACCGCACCGTAACGACTGGGAAGGTCGGCGTGCCTGGGACACCGGTTGGCAACGCATGTTGTTCGACGCCGGATATGCAGGCATCAACTGGCCAAAGGAATATGGCGGACGCGGCGCAACTCCAACTGAGCACTTGATCTTCCTCGAAGAAACTGAGCGCATGCGCGCACCGTATGTCGGCATGAACTTTGTCGGCCTGTTACACGCTGGCCCAACTCTCATTGCAGAAGCAACAGAGGAACAGAAGGCATATCACTTGCCCGGCATTCTGAAAGGTGAGCACGTGTGGTGCCAAGGCTTCAGTGAGCCGGGCGCAGGAAGTGACCTTGCAAGTTTGCGTTGTCGCGCATTCCGCGATGGTGACGACTATGTCATCTCAGGTTCGAAGATTTGGACCAGTTTCGGACACACCGCGGACTACTGCGAAATGTTGGTGCGTACCGACCCCGATGCACCGAAGCACAAAGGCATCACGTGGCTCATTCTCCCGATGAACGCCGCGGGCATCGACATTCGGCCGCTGCGCACGATGGAAGGCTCCACCGAATTCTGTGAGGTGTACTTCGACGAAGTACGAGTGCCAGTGAAGAACCGCGTTGGTGATGAGAATGACGGCTGGCGCGTCACCATGGTGACACTCGCATTCGAACGTGGCACCGCCTTTGTCAGCGAGATGCTGCAGTCGATGGAGCTGGTGCGCGACCTCACCGACCTTGCAAAGAAAATCACACGCCACGGATCAACCGCGTGGGAAGACGCCGGACTGCGGCGTGAACTCGCCCACTTGTCTGGTGAACTCGACGCACTGTGGGCACTCACGAAGCGCAACATCAGTGAAGCGCAGCGCAAGGGTCTCGTCGGTGCCGGTGGCAACGTATTCAAAGTCGCGTACACGGATGTGCGCCAGAAGCTCGGCGACATCTCCATGCGCTTACTCGACCGAGCGTCATTGTCGCTCGACGACATGGCAGGGCTTCCCACTGGCAAGCACGTGAAGGGTCGCATCCACGCATTGTCCATCGGCATCGCTGCAGGCACATCGCAAGTGCAAAAGAACATCGTGTCAGAGCGCGTGCTCGGATTGCCGAAGGACCGATGACATGGACTTCTGGCCCACTGACGATCAAGCAGCACTACAAGAAGGTGTGCGTACCTTCTGCCAAGGACGGTTCCCGTTCGAAACACTTCACGACATCGAAGCCGCCGGTGGCCGCATCGACCGAAGTGCATGGAAAGACATTGCCGACATGGGCGTGTTCTCGTTGCGCACCGACGGTTTCGGCATCACCGATGCTGCTCTCGTGTTCGAAGAGCTCGGACGAGCACTCGTGCCGGGGCCTCTTGTTGCCACCTATCTCGCAGCCACTCACTTATCCGATTCGGCAGCAGCGTCAGGTGCGGCCATCATCGGTCTCGCCGAAGTGGCCGAGCCAGTCACCGTCATCGAACATGCAGATGACCTCGATGTGTTGCTGTTGCTCGATAGCAACGGCGTACGCCGCATGGCTCCTGATGCATTGCCCACCGACGTTGTCGAGCGCCCCGTCGATCCACTGACGCCATTGCGACTTGCACATGCCGTCACTGCAGGTGGCGACATGGTTCTGAGTGGCGCCGATGCACGTGCATTTCGTCTTGAAGGCACACTTCTGACAGCTGCTATGCAAGTCGGTGTGTCATTTGCCGCGATTGACCTCGCTGTCGAATACGCAAAGGGTCGCGAACAATTCGGCCGCCCTATCGGTCAGTTCCAGGCTGTCAAACACATGTGTGCAGATATGTTGACTCGTGCTGAAGTCGCTCGTTCGGCGATGTACGCAGCAGCTGCGAACCTTGAAGGCAAGGGCGAAGACGATGCTGAACATGCTGTTCGCGTTGCAAAGATGCTCGCGGGTGATGCTGCAATCTTCTGTGGAAAGACCGGCATTCAGTTGCACGGCGGCATGGGTTTCACGTGGGAAGTGAACGCTCAACGTTTCTGGAAACGTGCAACGGTGCTCGACACCCACTTCGGCAACAGCGACATACACGCAGATGCCATCGCAGCAGCGATGTGATCGACCAAATATCAAGAGTGAACGAATTCGAGAACTATTGGAGGGACAACATGGGAATCTGTGACGGACGAGTAGTCATCATCACGGGCGCCGGACGAGGCATCGGCCGTGCACACGCATTGGCGTTTGCCGCGGCAGGCGCAAAGGTCGTGGTCAACGACGTGGGCGCATCGCTCACGGGTGAAGGTGCTGACCTCAGCCCCGCACAGGAAACCGTCAATGACATCATCGCTGCAGGCGGTCAAGCGATCGTCAACAGTGACGATGTAAGTGACTGGGATGGCGCCGGCAACATGATCAAGCAAGCCGTTGATCACTTCGGAGGCCTCGACACTTTGGTGTGCAACGCCGGAATCGTGCGAGACCGCATGCTCGTCAACATGAGCGTCGACGAGTGGGATGCAGTCATGAAGGTCCACCTGCGTGGAACTTTCTGCCCTGTTCGCCATGCAATTGGCTACTGGCGGGAGGAGCACAAAGCCGGTCGCGCCCGTGAGGCTCGTATCGTCACCACTTCATCTGGTGCAGGACTGTTCGGCAGTGTGTCGCAGGCGAACTACTCATCAGCCAAGGCCGGTATTGCCGCATTCACAATTGTCGCCGCCGCTGAGTTGGCACGATATGACGTCCTCGCAAACACCATCGCTCCGTCGGCACGTAGTCGCATGACTGAAGAAGCATTCGCAGACATGATGAAAAAACCCGACAGCGGTTTCGACAAGATGGCGCCCGAGAACATCTCCCCACTCGTCGTGTGGCTCGGAAGTTCCGCATGCACCGTCAGTGGACGTGCGTTCGAAATCGCCGGTGGCGAACTGAACTTGTGCGATGGATGGCAACACGGTGTGTCGTTTGACAAGGGTGCTCGCTACGAACCAGAAGAAATCACGTCTGTTGTTGCCGACCTGCTCAGTACCTCCCCAGCACCAGCTGCGGTGTACGGGGCTTCCTGAAACACCACTCGAACAATCCTTATGAGAACCAAGGTGCAAGCGACCGATGGTCGAGTGATTGGTACACGTGCGACGCAAACTCGCACGCGCTTGCTTGATGCCACCGCAAAGTTGCTCGAAGAGCGAAGCGCGCTCGACCTAAAAGTCATCGATGTGACACGCGAGGCCCGCACATCGCCAGCGACGTTCTACCAATATTTCTCCGACGTGTCCGATGCAGTGCTACAGCTGGCACATCAAGCCGGCGAAGAAGCAGAGCCGATGATTGCTCATCTCGAACACGACTGGAGTGGGGCCACTGGCAAGCAATATGCCCTCGACTTCGCGAGTGCGTTTATCGAACACTGGATGGGTAACTCGGCAATTCTTCGGGTACGAAATCTTCAGGCAGAAGAAGGAGACGATGCGTTTCGTCGCGCTCGTGGACGCGCACTGAAACCGTTCCTCGACGCGCTGGTCGCAAAAATCGAAGCAAACCAGAAGTCGGGCCGCATCTCGAAAGAGCTCAGCCCGTATGCAACTGCCAGTGCGATTCTCGCCACTCTCGAGCGACTGGTGTCCTACATTGACATCTTTGAACAACGCGGGGTGTCGCAAGACGACATGAAGCGCACGCTTGCAATCCTGATTTTTCAAACCGTCACAGGCGAAGCCTGGTAACGATCTATCTTCGTGTGTGTGTCGCCGTGTGAGCGACACATCGTTACATCGCCAAACTGCCGAATGGTGCCACGTCAGTTGAAGACATGCCAGCGAACAGTTGGTCCTTGTTCGCCGTGATGCCATCGAGCGTCCAACGCTGCTGCCCTGCACGAATCGATGTGGCGACGATGTGCTGCTGGATGCGGTGAATCTCTTCACCGGTGACAATGAAGACCTGACCATTCACTCCGTCAGATGCTGGTGCGCTCAACCAGCCGACCATGGGCGAGATGTGAGCGGGGTCATAACGATCAAACCCAGACTCGGGTTTGGCGAACATCGGGCTGCCCTCGGTCATCGGAGTGCGTGCTCGCGGCGCGATGCAATTGACATCCACGCCATACTTACCCAGCTCGCGTGCATGGATGACAGTCATAGTGATGATGCCACCTTTTGCGCTGCCGTAATTGCTTTGGGCCGTTCCGCCAAAGAGGCCTGACTCGCTCGATGTGTTGACAATCTTGCGGCGCTTCAATGCTCCACCTTCACCCGCAGCTTTGGCGGCATTTCGCCAATGCATCGCCGCGAAATGCGAACACGCAAAATGTCCCTTGAGGTGCACGTCGATGACGATGTCCCACTGCTCTTCCGTCATCGAGAACACCATCGCGTCGCGAAGGATTCCGGCGTTGTTCACGAGTATGTCGAGGTCTCCGTACTGTGCGATGGTCCCATTGACCAACTCTTCAGCGTCTGCCCAATTCGCGACACTGCCTTTGAAGGCCGACGCCTTGCCACCAGCCGCCGTGATAGCTGCGACCACGTCGTCGGCTGCATCGGTCACATCGTTCACCACAACTGTCGCGCCTTCTGCAGCGAGCAACTCTGCGTGGCATCGCCCCACGCCCTGACCTGCTCCGGTGACGATGGCAACTTTTCCGTTGAGTGCTCCCATGGTGATGTCCTTTCGGTAGTCGACAACTGCGTGCGAACGGCACCATGGCTCGGTGCACGGAGCACGACTCTATAGTGAGCACGTGCGCGTCTCCGTAGGCCTACCGATCGACAGACCCGATCCGAGTGGTCAATTCGTGTCTGGAGCAGGCATTGCGCTGACTGCACGCGCCGCGGAGAGCGCGGGGTTTGACGCAGTGTTTGCCACCGATCACCCTGCCCCTGACGCCAAGTGGCTGACCCATGGGGGCCACCCCACGCTTGATCCATTCGTGGCACTCAGCTTTGCTGCCGCAAGCACATCACGTCTGAAGGTGCAAACGAACTTGATGGTGTTGCCGTATCGCAATCCGTTACTTGCAGCAAAGAATGTTGCAAGTCTTGATGTGTTGTCAGGCGGACGCCTCATCTTGGGTGTCGGTGCCGGGTACTTACAGCCCGAGTTTGCCGCACTCGGCGTTCCGTTTGATGACCGCGCTGCACGCTGTGACGATGCTCTCGACACGATGATCAAAGCATGGTCAGGCGAACCATTCGACCATCAAGGCATCGACTTCACAGCGAAAAACATCATCGTGCAGCCAGCACCGACGCAGCGGCCGCATCCGCCAATTTGGGTTGGAGGCAACTCGATGAAGGCCATCGAACGCGCAGTTCGTTTTGCCAACGGTTGGGCACCAATGCCGTCGCCGAAGTCCAGCGCAAAATTTCTCGGTACTCCAGGCATGGAATCAGTTGATGACTTGCGAGTGCGTATCGAACGGTTGCACGAATTACTCACCGCGGCCGGCCGAGACATCTCAAGTTTTGACATTGCAATGCTTCCGGCACAACAGACCCATTTCGGAGACCAAAACGCTTCACCTCAAGCCGTCATCGATGAGGCACACCAACTGGCTGAGGCAGGGGTCACAGTGCTGGTGGTCAATGTGGCGGGCACAGACCCTATTGAATTCGCAGAGAACGTGGCGAAATGGGGGGCCGAGATCCTCCCGCACCTACCGCAGTAGCGGGCACGTAGTTGCCACCTCCCCTAGCGGGTCGAGAAAAGTTTCTGATACCGTGTCAGAAAGTACCAACCACAAGTATTTCCGACGATTCGGTGGATGTGGTTAGCGCGAAGGGACAGTCATGGCTGAGAACACCGCAAGCGACAGAACAAGTGGACGCGAGATTCCAAAAATCATCAGCGTCGACGATCACGTCGTTGAACCACCGCATATTTTCGAGCGCTGGATCGATCCGAAGTTCCGCAACCACCCCGATCTTCCGCGCGTCGAGCGTCGCGGTATCGGCGCGATGGTCTACAAGGGCGGCACGCAGTACGACATTGAGTGGGATGACTCGAAGCCGAAGGCCGACACCTGGTTCTACGAAGATCTCGTTCAGCCGCACAAGCGCCATGTGGCTGCTGTCGGTTTCGAACGTGACGACATGACGCTGTCGCCCATCACGTACGACGAAATGCGTCCAGGTTGTTACGACCCGAAAGAACGTCTGAAAGACATGGATGCCGACCACGTCGAAGGTTCTTTGTGCTTCCCCACGATGCCGCGTTTTTGTGGTCAGACATTCGCCGAGAGCAAGGACAAAGACCTCGCACTCGCATGTGTTCGTGCGTACAACGACTGGATGATCGAGGAATGGTGTGGTGACTCTGACGGACGCCTCATTCCACTGCCACTCATCCCGTTGTGGGATGTTCAATTGGCTACCGAGGAAATTCGCAAGAACGCCGCACGCGGTGCAACTGCAGTCGCCTTCTCGGAAATCACCGCAAAACTCGGCTTGCCCACGCTGCACAGCGGCTATTGGGAACCTTTCTTTGAAGCATGCGAAGAGACCAACACCATCATCTGTATGCACATCGGTTCTTCGAGCCAGATGCCAGCGACATCGTCAGATGCCCCGCCGGCAGTTGCCGCCACGCTCAGTTTCGGCAACGCAATGAGTTCACTTTCTGACTTCCTCTTCAGTGGCGTACTCGTACGCCATCCGAAGTTGAAGTTGGCATATAGCGAAGGCCAAATTGGCTGGGTGCCTTACATTCTCGAGCGTGCCGATGACGTGTGGCACGAGCACCGTGCATGGGGTGGCGTCAAGGGAGTCATCCCGGAACCGCCGAGCACCTATTGGCATCGTCAGATCTACGGCTGCTTCTACCGCGACCGTCATGGACTTGAGAGCTTGCACCGCATCGGTGAAGACAACGTGACGTTCGAGACGGACTACCCGCACACAGACAGCACGTGGCCTTTCACCAAGAAGATCTTCGAAGAGCAAGTGCAGGATCTCTCCGATGAATTGGTGTACAAGCTCGCGCGTGGCAATGCCATCAAGATGTTGAACCTCGACCCGGTGACGGGTCGTTGGCGCAAGCCGTAGTCAGAGAGTGCGGTGACGGGGGTGCCGCTTCCTGATCATGTCGAGGCGATAGCCAAGAAAGTCAACAACTGGGGACGCTGGGGAAGCGACGATCAGTTGGGAACGCTGAATTTCATTGATGAAGCTGCGCGTCTGCGCGGTGTGAACTCGGTGCGCACCGGACGAGCGTTCGCACTCGGTCTTCCACTCGATGAGAACGGCCCTCAAATGGGATTCGTCAAGGGTCGTGACAACCCGGTACACACGATGGTGATGGTCAATGAGCCATCACAACCCGGAAGCACCGGATGCTGGAGCGACGATGCCATCACTATGGGTGTGCAAGCCTGCACACATTGGGATGCGCTGTCACACGCGAGCCTCGATGGTCAGTTGTACAACGGTCATCCGGCTTCAGCAATCACCTCTGAAGGTGCCGCGTTGTGTGGCATCGATGTGATTCCCACGATTGTCAGCCGTGGAATCTTGCTTGACGTTGCTCGTGCTCGCGGTGTCGACCAACTTCCCGGTGGACACGCGATTGGCCCTGACGACCTCGATGCCGCGTTGTCGCTCACTGGTCTCACCATCGAACCGGGCGACATCATCTTGTTACGCACCGGGCACATGAAGGTGTTCCTGAGTGGCGACAAACTGAACTACGCCATCACTGCGCCGGGCCCAGGCATCCATGCAGCGGAATGGATGCATCGCCACAGCGTCGCCGCACTGGCGTTGGACAATCTCATCTTTGAAGTGTTCCCTTGCGAGAGCAAAGACGCCTGGCTGCCCGTGCACTTTCTCCATCTTGTGCATATGGGCATGATCCAGGGCCAGAACTGGAACCTCGAGGAACTCGCTGCGGACTGTGCCAGCGACGGGCAATACGATTTCTTTTTGAACGCTTCACCAGAGCCCATCACCCGCGGAACAGGGTCGATGGTCAATCCGGTGGCGATCAAATAGCAGCGAGCAATCGCTCACAACACGGGGGAAATCGCACATGGCGTTGAACGGCATTGATCCGTCATCCATACCTACAGTCGCGTCTCAATTGCGTGCTCGCCTCGGTGATGACCGAATGGGCTACGTACTCGACGACGAGCGTTACACCTGGCACCAAGTCGCACTTCAATCAGCCGTACGAGGCGCAGTGCTGCGCGAGTTGCTGCGCCCAGGCATCCCCCACATCGGAGTACTTCTCGAGAACACTCCCGAATACTTGATGCTCGCAGGTGGTGCTGCATTTGCCGGAGGGGCAATCGTTGGCATCAACCCCACTCGTCGCGGTGAGGAACTTGCAAAAGACATCAGGCACGCTGATTGTCAACTCATCATCACCGATAACCAGAGCAGACATCTGCTCGAAGGGCTCGATCTCGGCGCAGTGCACACCACCTTGTATGTCGACTCTGATGAATATCGTGCATTGCTCGCAAAATATGCTGACACCCCGGTACAAGCTCCCGAGAGTGACCCAAGTCCGGCAGCACCATTGTTCTTGCTGTTCACCAGCGGAAGCACGAGTGCACCGAAGCTCGTGGTGTGCAGTACGGCACGAATGGCAATCTCTGGCATCCGCGCTTCTGAAATCACTGGCGTCTCTCGCGACGACATCTGCTATTCCCCCATGCCTCTATTCCATGGAAATGCACTGATGGCGCTGTGGTCATCAGCGCTGCACTTCGGTGCACCAGTGGTATTGCGTCGAAAGTTCTCTGCATCGAAGTTCCTCGACGACATTCGCGAACACAACGCGACCTTCTTCACCTACGTTGGTCGCACTATCGCATACATTCTCGCGCAACCCGAGACGCAGGCTGATGGGAAGAACAATCTGCGCGCTGGCTTCGGAACAGAAGCAAGCATTCTTGACCGCAAGCTTTTTGAAGAGCGATTCAACTGCAAGCTCATCGAAAGCTACGGAAGTAGCGAGAATGGGGTCATCATCGGTTTGACACCGGATTCTCCGCCAGGGTCACTCGGCCTTCCGCGAAACCCTGCCGATGAAATTGCCGTTGTCAATTCCGAAACAGGTGAAGAATGCGAACGCGCACGTTTTGATGAACACGGTGCGCTGCTCAACCCCACCGAAGCAATCGGTGAGCTTGTCAACAAGACACCAGGTCAGGCATTCGAGGGTTACTACAACAACAAAGAGGCCACCGAGTCGCGCATGCGTGGTGGCTGGTTCTGGAGTGGCGACCTCGGCTACCGCGACGCTGCGGGGTTCTTCTACTTTGCCGGCCGCAACGCCGACTGGTTACGAGTCGACAGCGAGAATTTTGCTTCATCCCCCATCGAAGAGATCTTGCGTCGCTTCCCCGGCGTCGTCATGGTCGCCGTGTACGCCGTGCCTGATCCGCGCACAGGTGATCAAGTGATGGCAGCCATTGAGTTGGCGCCTGGTGCGTCGTTTGACGCCGCAGCCTTCGACTCGTTTCTCACCGAACAGAAAGACCTGGGAACAAAATGGGCGCCGCGATTCGTGCGAGTGGCATCGAACATTCCACTGACCGCCAACAACAAGGTCAACAAGCAGCCACTTCGTGTCGAAACATGGCTGGTCAATAACCCCATCTTCTGGCGCGTTGACCCAGGCTCGCCTCTTCAGCCATTCACTTCTGAGATGAAGGACGCATTGCACCAGAAGTTCGTGGACAATGGCAGGGTCAGTTACCTACCCGCAGGAGCAATCTCATGACCTACGTCATCGGCGACACCAACACCGACATGCTATTGCCCGACCCCGACGCGCGGCCGGTGCACTACACGCTCATCTCCGTCGACGACCACTTGGTGGAGCCACCTGACATGTTCGATGGTCGTTTGCCGTCACACTTGCAGGCCGAGGCACCTTCGCTTGTCGTGAACGAGCACGGCCATCAGGTATGGCAGTTCGATGGGCAAACTTTTTCGCAGGTTGGCATGAATGCAGTCGCGGGTCGTCGACCCGAAGCACGTTCGCTCGAGCCCGCTCGCTTCGAAGACATGCGTCGCGGCTGTTGGGATATCCACGAGCGCGTCAAGGACATGGACGTGATCGGTTGCTGGGCCTCGCTCAACTTCCCCTCTCAGATTGCAGGTTTTGCAGGTCGCGTGTTCAGCGCGTGCGCCAACCCAGACTTGGGCCTTGCCGTCACGCGCGCATGGAACGACTGGATGCACGAGGAGTGGTGGGCTCCGTACCCGGAACGCATCATCCGCTGTGGCATCACCTACTTGGCTGATGCGAACGTGGCAGCAGAAGAAATTCGCCGCAATGCCGCTCGTGGCTTCACCACAGTGACGCTGCCAGAACGGCCACACAACGTCGGACTTCCATCCATCTTCACTGGCTGGTGGGACCCTGTCATCGAAGCATGTGTCGAAACCGACACAGTCATCTCATTGCACGTCGGGTCAAGTGGCATGTATCCGCTTCCAGAAGCCGCACCATCGCTGCAACTCGGCGCCACGATGTTCGGTCAGTTGTCATTGAATGCGTGCGCAGAATGGCTATGGAGTGGTTACGGATACAGGTACCCCACTTTGAAAATTGCCATGAGCGAAGGCGGCATCGGTTGGGTGCCGATGTTGCTTGACCGCCTCGAAAATGTGGTCGACCGAAGTGGCTATGGACGTGGCTGGGATCTTCGCCCAGCAGAAATCCTGCGTCGCAACTTCTACTTCTGCACCATCGATGACCCGAGCACCATCGACTTGTACAAGGTCATCGGCGAGGACCACATCATGGTCGAAGTCGACTACCCACATGGCGACAGCACTTGGCCAGATACACAAGAAGAACTGAAGAATGCATGGGGCCACCTACCTGCACGGGTACTTCGCAAGTTCTGCAGCGAAAATGCATCGCGTCTCTACCGACACCCGCTTCCACCCGAAGTACTTCCGGCACTTGACTGATGGTTGCTTTCTCGCCGTCTCGTCTTCTTCCAGATCTTGGACCACGACAAATGGTGGTGTTGCTCGCACGCACTCTCATGCGCGAGGGATACGACGATCACTTGGCAGGTCACATCACTTACAAACAGCCTGATGGCACGTACCTTGTCAATCCGTGGCCACTCATCTGGGATGAATTCGGACCAGATGACGTCTTGGTGATGGACAAAGACGGCAACAAGCTCGCTGGAAAGTGGGACGTTCCTCTCGGCATTCCTCTGCACGTCGCGCTGCATCGACTTCGAGATGATGTCATCGTGGCCATGCACAATCATCCGCTCTACGGAACAACGTTCGCCAACGCTGGCCGCATTCCGCCACCGTACGACCAGTCGAGCGCACTCGGTGGCGGAACAGTCACTCTCGTCGACGAATACAAGTCAGCCGTGAACGACATGAATTCCGCGATGGCAGCTGCGACAGCAATGGGCAATGCCGACATGGCTCTTCTCGCAAACCACGGCGTGTTCGTGACCGGAAAGACCATTCGCGCCGTGCATCAGCGAGCGGTGGCGCTCGAGCAACGCTGTCAGCACGCTTGGTACGTCGAAGCAATCGGCGGCGGCACTCCGCTTGCAGAACCAGTGCAAGAACGCTTCCGTCACAGCGACGGCGACGGTTTCATCGGTTTCTTCGAGGCGATGGCGCGTCGCGAGTTGCGTCGCGACCCGTCGATACTTGCCGGCGGACCACGCTGACATCGAGTATCTGTCGACATTCATCATTCTCAACAGCACCATCCACGGAGGGACCATGGATCAACTTCTGACGTACCCAGAAGGCTCACCGTTCACAGGAACCGTCGGCGAGACGCTTGCCGACAGTGTTCCTGCGTGGCCCATGCCTCCGCGCGCACAAGACGGTGCACCGAACATCTTGATGATCGTGCTTGACGATGTCGGCTACGGGCACTTCGGTTGTTTCGGCAGTCCGATGGAAACCCCACACCTCGATGCACTTGCCAAAGGTGGTTTGCAGTACACCCGTTATCACACGACCGCGATGTGCAGCCCCACTCGCGCATGTCTGCTCACGGGTCGCAATCATCACACGTGTGGAATGGGTGGCATTGCCGACTTGGCGATGGGCTACCCCGGCTTTCACGCCCGCATACCGAAAGACTGCGCGTTCGTCAGTGAGGTTCTGCGCCAAAACGGCTACTCCACATTCGCAGTAGGTAAATGGCACCTCGCTCCCTCAAACGAATTACACGCCGGCGCACCGCGTGACCGCTGGCCCCTTGGTCAGGGTTTCGAGCGCTACTACGGCTTCATCGGTGCCGAGACGAACCAGTACGCACCTGACTTGGTGATGGACAACACGCTCCTGCATTCAGTCGAACACCGCGAGGGTTACCACTTCTCGGAAGACATGGTTGACAAAGCGCTCAGCATGATCAACGACATGCGAGTTGGCGAGCCAACAAAACCGTTCTTCATGTACATGGCGTTTGGGGCGTGCCACTCACCGCACCAAGCTCCGCGCACCTACATCGACGCGTACAAGGGAAAGTTCGATGATGGTTGGGATGCGTATCGCGAACGTGTGCTTGCACGACAAAAAGAACTCAGGGTCATGCCCCCATCGACAGTGCTGAATGCTCGACCTGCGTGGGTGCCTGAATGGAGTACGTGCCCACCAGAAGACCGTCGCGTGTACGCGCGCATGATGGAGGTGTACGCCGGAATGCTCACCCACACCGACCATCAAATTGGCCGTGTCATTGAGTTTCTGCGATCAACCGGCGAGTTCGACAACACGCTCATCATGGTCAGTAGCGACAATGGGGCGTCTTCCGAAGGCGGCGTGAACGGCACCTTCAACGAGAACTTCGTCTTCAACGGCCTGCCGCATGACAAAGAGCGAACATTCCAGCTGATTGACGCATTGGGTGGACCAGACAGCCACGCGCATTATGCGTGGGGCTGGGCGATGGCGGGGAACACGCCGTTCAAGCGTTGGAAACGTGAGACTCACGAAGGCGGCGTGGGCGATCCACTTCTCATCTCGTGGCCGGCCCGTATCGGCAATCACGCCGGCGAGTTGCGCCATGGATATGTCCATGCGGTCGACCTTGGCGCAACGGTGCTCGCTGCAGCAGGTGTCGACATGCCCAATGAAGTCAATGGAATTGCTCAGCAACCACTTGCTGGTGCGAGCATCCTTCCGTCTATCGATGCCGCAGATCACCTGGGTCGCAGCACGCAGTACTACGAGCAGTTTGCATGTCGCGCGATTTATCACGAGGGATGGAAAGCGGTGACGTTCCACCCGCAGTTGAAGTATGTCGACACCGATGACCCGGATGCTCCGTATTCACAAGATGTGTGGGAGCTGTACCACGTCGCAGTCGACCCAGCCGAGACCAACGACCTAGCAACGGAAGAACCCGCACGACTCGAAGCGATGAAGCAACTGTGGTGGGACGAAGCGTGGAAGTACGGGGCACTTCCCTTACAGGCGCGCAGATCAGTCGCAACAAAGCGCCCGCAAGGCCCTATTGGCGACACCTTTCATCTTCGTCAAGGCGCAGCACCACTTCCAGAGGCCAATGCGCCCTTCTTGCACCGTCGCACCACGCGTCTCATCGCAGATGTCACATGCAAGGGCGACGAAGGCGTGCTCATTGCCGCCGGTGGGCGCTTTGCGGGTTTCTCGTTGTATCTGCAAGACGGCCACGCCTGCTTCACATACAACTACCTCGGCGTCGACGAACACACAGTGCGAGCTCCGATGCCACATGGACGCCACGTCGTGACCGCAGAAGTCAAACTGATCGAGACTGATCCTGAGGCAGCACTAGCTGCACGAGCGAATCCTCGCGTCGCAGGGCCGTCAGATATCTCCATCATCATTGACGGCGAGACACTCGCGACCATACACATGGAACGCAGCCTTCCCGTGCGGTTCTCACTTGCGGGCGAAGGTATCTGTTGCGGCTACGACGACTGCACGCCGGTGTCCGCCAACTATTCAGATGAGTTCCGCTACACGAACGTGATTCACCGCGCCATCATCGATGTCAGTGGACGCGAACAACGAGATTTGGATGCAGAATTTGAAGCGGCGTGGGCCTCTCAGTGAGCAGGCACCGCGCGCAACATCACGACTGCCACTGACGCCAGGTGTCGAACCACTCAGGAAGCTCGCCCTTACCAGAGTGATTCGCGGGCCAATTCGCGTCGGGTAGGTCGATGGGTCGCTGCAACATGTCAGCGCCGTACCACAACATGTGGCGACGCCGCACGAACAACCATGTGCCATCAACCTTGGCGTAATTGTCGTGGTACTGAATTTGCTGAACTACCCACTTGCCTGGTGAATCCACCGGCTCGATCTCTCCTCGACAACTGACGATGCCGGTCGCTGTCACATCGTCAATGACATCGATGACGTGATTGGTGACTTGCAAGATGCTGCGCTTCAAGTCACGCAACATGCCAATCATGTTCTCTTTGAGAGCTTGACGTCCTTGAAGTGTCCTGCCGAGCTTCACATCAGGAACAAACAATTCGACGACCTTGTTGAGGTCACGCATGTCCATGTACACGGCATAGCGACTTGCCAGTTGGCGGATGTCCTCATGAGCAACCAGCCATGCCACGGGGTCTGTTTCGCGAAGAGTCACAACTTCCTCTACTTCAGCGGTGGAAGCGGATGTGGATGCGAAGTGGGCTGCAACAGGGCGTCGATTCCCCCGTCAGCAAAGATTGTCTGACCCACGATGTAGCTCGATGCAGTGGACAACAAGAAAGCGATTGGCTCCGCCATCTCTTCTGGCTTGCCCCACCGATTGATCGGAATCGGAATCTGTTCGAAAGCACTTTTCGTCAGCTCATTGGTGGCTGCTTGCTGGGTCATCTGAGTATCGATGATGCCGGGCGCGATGCCGTTCACGCGAATACCGGCACCGAGCCACTCTGGCTTGACTGCATTCATCCGAATCCAGAATGCGACCGCCAGTTTTCCTGCCGGATACGTCATCCAGCCCCGACCTTGAAAATGTTCGATGCACTCCTCTTCTGTGTGTGAGAGGTAATACAGACCATCTTCGACGGGCAACCCAGGTGTCATCGTCGTCGAGTTTGACGACACCAAGACCATCGCGGGGTTCGTTCCCTTGCTGAGTGCCTCACGCAACCCGTTTGCCAGTGCCATCACCCCGAAGAAGTTGACTTTCACCGTGAGGTCGATGCCTCCCATGCCATTGACGCCAGCACACTGGGCCAACCCGTCGAGTCGGCCTCCACATGCTGACAACACGCCGTCGATTGCTGCCTGTCGACCGTCGACACTCGACAGGTCAGCCGAGACATCTGTGCCCTTCAAGTCGACCCCGACGACGGTGTGCCCCCGGGACTGCAACAGATCCTTGGTGGCTTTACCGATGCCGTTTGCGGCACCAGTGACACAGATTGTCGACATGTGTGATTCCTTCTCTCTTTGACGATTGATGAGGTGTGGTGATCAGATTTTCGAGATGACGCTGTCGCCGAATGACAACAGTGAGTCACGTCGAACATCGAGATCGTTTGGGTCTTTGCCGCTGTAGTACCACGGCACCGCCATGAACACGGGTTCCATGCCGTAGCTCTCGATGGTGTCGCCGAGCCGTCGATATGCATCGGGGCCGACAGCATCGATCGGCAGTACGAACGCAGAGAAGGGCCCACTTCGACCGTGGTTCGCACGAAGTACGGAAAGACGCTGTGCGATATCAGTAATTTCTTGAGTTGTCGCTTGCACCGAGATCCAGCCGTCGCCCACTCGCGCTGCGCGCTCGAGCGCCGGTTCACTGTGACCACCCACGTGAATCTTGACGGGGGTCGACGGTGATGGGCTGATCATGAGACGACCGAAGTCGTAGTGCTTACCGTGATGCTCGATGAACTCTGGCCCATTGCCAGAGCACACGAGGCGCAAGATGTCGATCTGTTCATCAAGACGTGCACCGCGCGTACGCATGTTGGTTCCAGTCCAGGCGAATTCTTCCGGAATCCACGACAGACCCACGCCAATCTCGATGCGATCGTCTGCCATGACGGCAAGTGATGCAATCTGTTTGGCAAGCAACAATGGGTCACGAAGCGGCGTCTTCAACACATTGGTGACCAATCGAATTCGACTCGTGCGGGCTGCCATCCATGCCATCGAAACCGTTGGATCAACAAATGGCGTGTCTGCAGCCCAGAAACGTGAGCCATCACTGCTGTACGGATATCCGGCGGAGACGGTCTCGGGATAAAACACCGAGTCTGGAACCGCGATGAAATGGAACCCAGCCTCTTCGGCCACCGACGCAAGAGCACGAACATGGTCGGCTGGAAACATGGGAAACGGAACGCAGAACCTCATGCTGACCACCTCATGTCCGCAGACTAGTGATTGAGAATGTCGCCACGACCAGCCGCGACGAACCTCGCCCTCAACTGGGCAGCGTGCTCGGCGGTCATCTTTTCGTAGCCAGAGTCCTTGTTGGGTTTCCACCACATATCACTGAGGCCTTGTTCACAACTATGCCAACGCTCGAGGACCAACTGCCGCTTGAGTACCTTCGTCGTCTGCGTGAGGGGCAACTGCTCCATCACGCGAATGAACGTCGGCATCCATTTGGTGCCCATGTCTGGTTGAGTGGACAGAAATGAGGCGAAGTCGTCGACGTTAAATGCACTGACGTCCTCCAGCTGAAGCGCCACCATGACACGATCGCCGATCTCTGGATCAGGCACCCCGTATGCCGCGGACAAGACGACTCCGGGGTAACGGGCAACGATGCGATCAATGGGTGCTGCCGCGAAATTCTCGCCATCCACACGAATCCAATCGGCGTTTCGACCTGCAAAGTAGAAGAAGCCTTCGGCGTCACGATATGCGAGATCGCCCGTCCAGTAAGCACCATTTCGACTGCGCTCTGCATTCGCTTCTGCGTTGTTGTAGTAGCCCTCGAAGGTGTTGTACCCAAGATTCACAATTTCGCCCGTTGCTTCTTCAGCGTTCAACAACTTGCCATCGGAATCGAAACGTGCAGGTGGGCACTCTTGCCCTGTCTCCGGATTCAGCACTTTCACATCGGGCGACGTTGCTCGACCCAACGCTCCGGCGGGCATGCCCGGTACACGGTTGATTGATGCACCCGTCTCTGACTGTCCGTATCCATCGACAAGGGGCACACCGAAACGTTCCTTGAAACCGGAGATGTCTTGTTCGCCGCCTTCGTTACCAAAACCAATTCGCAACTTGTGCTTCCGATCGAGGTCACTTGGTGGCGTCGCCAACACGTATGCAAGTGGACGTCCCACATAGTTGAAGTACGTGGCTCCGTACCTCACCACATCGGGGATGAATTGCGAAGCACTGAACTTTTCCCGAAGTGCAAGTGTTGCGCCTACTTTCACGGTCGGGGCCCACGCGGTCATCAATGCGTTGGAATGGAAAAGCGGCATGGCCATGTAGGTGACATCATCGGCCGTCATGTTGGTGATTCCGATGAGTGAGGTAGCGACCATGTCGAGTCGACCATGCGACACGATGACTGCCTTTGGCGCACCTGTGCTGCCTGAGGTGAAGACGAACATGAGATTGGTCTTGTCATCTACTTCCACAGATGGGAGCGGTGCATCGCGATGGGGATCAAGACGTGCGGCGTATTCAGGCGTATCCACCACGAGAACACGTCCGTTTGCAGGACCAAGATCAAGACCATCGAGCAATTCAGCGTTGCCGGCATGAGTGACGACTATCTGACAATCAGTAAATGTCACGTCTCGCTGAAGTTCAGCTCCGCGACGTGTGGAGTTGAGGCCAACAACGGTGGCACCAGTCATCGCAGCGACGCCGATCCACATTGTGAACTCTGGATGATTGTCCATCAGGACACCGATGTGCGCTGGCCCTGGCTGGCGCATTGATTCGAACAGAACTGCGCGCTGAGCGATGCACCGAACCCACTCTCGATAGGTCCACTTGTCGTCGTTGAGTACGACGGCGATGTTGTCGTCATCGGCATGCGCCCGAATGTGGTCGGCAAAAGTCGTCATGCAAGTGCTCTTACAGCGAACGGGCCAGAGTTCCGGCAGAGTGGATGGCGCCTTCGATATAGCCGACATCGTGTGCGTCACCGATGACGTCGACACGAAGACCGGCTGCTCGAAGCGCATCGGCCAACGGTGCCAATGCCTCGACATTGTCCGCAATGATGACGTCGTCATAGGCGACTGAGTGCGATTGCTCGCCAACCACGTATGAAACCGCTCCACCTTCGTACGACGTCACGTGTGCTCCGCGGACCAAGTTCACTCCGTGCGTCGAAGCCTTCTTGACCGCCGTCCAACGTCGCGGCATTGCCATCGGCAGACCAAGTTGCGCACCAGATTCAAGGAGGGTCACGCGACGGCCACGCTCTGCCAAGAACTCCGCCAACTCGAGCCCAACAAGCGAGCCCCCGACAACCACGACGTTCTTGCCGAGCGGCAACCATGTTTTGCTGAGCGAGCGAACACGCTGCGCAGACTTGGTGATTTCGAGTGTTCGTCCGGCCGCAACCACAAGACGAGCAAGTGCTGGCGCCGTCGGAACAGCACCATCACCGGTCATGAGGGCTCGCAGATCGTCGCCGGTGTAGATGTGTCGCTGGTGCGCTCCGGCAATTGCGGGCCGATCACGCACCGCACCAGTTGCCACGACTACGTGGTCAGGCGCAAGTGCACGCACGGAGTCAACCGTTGCGCGCTCACCCGTGCGCACTGCCACGCCGAGTCGACGGACTTCATGTTCAAGATGCTCTACAAGTGGACCGTTTGCCGGCGTGGTGAGTTGCGAAAACCATGCTGTACCGCCGAGTCGCGATGAGGCCTCGAGCAGTGTCACGCAATGACCTCGTTCAGCAGCGATACGCGCAGCTTCCATGCCAGCTGGGCCACCACCAATGACGACAATGTGCTTCGATGCTGAAGCCTTTGACGTGACGGCAAGAGACTCGTTACACAGTGCGGGATTGACAGCGCACTTCGGTGCCCCATCGAAGAAGTTCTGTTCGACACAGACGTAGCAATTGATGCACGGACGAACGCTCTTCGGGTCGCCCGCTCGCAATTTGTTCACAAGATTCGGATCAGCAAGCAGCTGTCGCCCCATTGACACGAAGTCGCAATCACCCGCATTCAACATGTCTTCAGCAACCTCAGGCAAGATTCGACCGACTGCAATGACTGGAATTGAGACTGCGCGCTTCACAATCCGCGCGAGCTCACGGAACTGCCCGACTTCTGAGGGAAGCGGACCCTTAGTGAAATCTGCAAATGGATTGTGAGCATTTCCTGACACGTGAATCGCGTCAGCGCCTGCGGCTTCTGCCATGCGAGCAAACACCGCCGTCTCCTCTGGAGTCTGGCCACCTTCGAGTCCGTATTCGATGCCGTTCAAACGCACACTGATTGCAAGGTCGTTACCGACACGCTGGCGAATTGCTTTGACGATTTCGACCATGAGGCGTCCACGATTTTCAACCGAGCCACCCCACCTGTCGGTGCGCTTGTTGTACCCAGCAGACAAGAAAGTGTTGATGAGGTATCCGTGCGCAGCGTGAACTTCGACAGCATCAACATTGGCGCGCTTCAGGCGTTCTGCTGCAATTGCAAACTGATCGATGACCCAGAGCAAATCGTCTTCGGTTGCTTCCTTGACAGTCGGGGTCTTGCCTCGCGATGCAGTACCCAGGCGCATCAACTCGTCCATCGTGTTATCTTGCAGCGCACTCATGTCGAGTTTGCTTTCGGGCTTTGTTGGCACAAGTAGTGGACGACCTTCTGCGGTGTCGCAGTTCGCTGTCTTGCCGTGATGGCAAATCTGAATGCACAACTTGCTGCCTGCTGCATGAATGCTGTCTGCGAGGGCTCTCACGGTGGGAATGAACTTGTCATCACTGAACGCAGGCTGATGCCACGAACAACCACCGATGGGCCAGGCAACGGCGCCCGTGCCGGTGATGATCATGCCGGTACCACCTGCTGCACGTGCCCTGTAGTGCGCAATTTCAGCTGGCGAGAAGTGGCCGTCTTCGCACAAGTTCATGTCCATTGCGGGCAAGATCACGCGGTTCGACAATTCGACGCGGCCGATGTGACCCGTGCTCAGAAGTTTTGTGAATGCCATGTCGTCCCCCGCCCTTACTTTTCTTGTGTTACCAACCCTGGAAACGGGTCTCGCGGCGTTCGATGAAGGACTGCACGCCCTCTTGAAAGTCGTGCGTGTGTGACGCCAATTCCTGCGCCCATGCCTCCTCGTCAAAAGCGGCACCACGATCAGAGTCAAGCGACCGATTCAGAAGCCACTTCGCCAGTCCGATGGCTTTCGTCGGACCTTGCGACAGTTTGTGTGCCCACTCATTGACGGTGGCATCGAAGTCTGCTGCCGACACACACTTGTTAATCAAGCCGATTCGTTCTGCATCGGACGCACTCAAGTCATCACCGAAAAAGACCAGTTCTTTGGCCTTGTGCAACCCGACCATGCGCGGCAACAAGTAAGCCCCACCACCATCTGGAGTGATTCCACGACGAACAAACACTTCGATGAACTTGGCACTGTCAACTGCAACAACCAAGTCACATGCGAATGCCATGTGCGCTCCGATACCAGCTGCGGTGCCGTTGACAGCCGCGATGACCGGCTTCTCGCAATCAAGGATGGCGTTGATGAGACGTTGCGCACCGCGCTTGATATTGCGACCGATATCGCCCGTGGAACGTTCGGGGGCACCCTCTGGGCGCTTGTTCTCTGGCACTTTCGATACTCGAAGATCTGCACCGGTGCAGAAATGCTTTCCATTTGCAGTCAGCACGACGGCCCGTACGTTGAGGTCACTCGAGAAATCGCTGAACAACTCGATCATCTTGTTGCGTTGGTCGGGCGTGACTGCGTTTGCAGCCTGCGGACGGTTCAACGTGACACGTGCGATGCCGTTTTCAATGGAGCAAAGAAGTTCCTCGCTCGTCGCGTCGTCAGCCATGAGTACTCCTTAGACAAAGTGGGTGATTGAAGTTGTAGATAGATGAAGTGGTGTCAGCGTGCGGTCACCGTGACGGTGTCACGACCACTCTTCAACACCGTTCCAGGTGTGGCACCTGTCGGCTTGCTACCCGCCATGATCGCGGTGCCACTCACGAGAACATGTTCAACACCGATTGAACCAGCCGTGAGACGAGCCGAGTCACCAGGTAGGTCGTGAACCAAACGGACAGGCTCGCTTCCGACAGTCTCAGGGTCGAACACCACGACATCCGCAATTGCACCGTCGCGCAAGACTCCGCGATCCTTCAGCCCGAAGAGAGACGCGGGCTCTGATGTCATCAATTTGATGGCTGTTTCGACAGGTATGAGCTTGCGACCACGCAGACAGTCAGCAATGAACTGTGTCGTGTACGTGCTTCCGCACATGCGATCGAGGTGTGCGCCAGCGTCTGACCCACCAATCATTGCTCGATCATCGAGCCACAAGTCTCGTCGCATGGTCCAGGATTCTGAATCGTCATCTTGCGGAGTCGGCCACAAAACAGTGCGGAGATCGTCTGCGATCACGATGTCGAGAAGCGTTCCGAAGTTCGACGAGCCACGCTCGGCTGCGACGTCTTTCACTTTGCGACCGGAGAGCCCCTTGTTGGCGTCACTGTAGGTATCGCCAACGACGTAGTCGCCCCAGTCTGCAAGTCGACGGAAGACACCTGCCTCGCGTGATTGTGCCCACTCCATGAGCTTCAAGCGAGTGTCACCGTCTTGCAGTCTCGTGATTCGCTCTGGCACCGGAACGCCAAGCACCGACTGCCAATTCGGTAATAGCCAGAGCCCGCAGAAGTTAAGAAACGACATGTTCATCGGCGCCTGCACTGGCATGGTGAGAGCAACTACTCGCCCACCCAGTTGCCTGGCGCGCTCGAACGCCTGCAATTGACGCGGCACGCGCTCAGGCTCACGCGAATCGACAGTCAACACGTTCCAGTTCATCGGACGATTGGCTGCAGCACTCATCTTCGCCAGCAGTTCAATTTCATCGTCGGCGAACTGGTCGAGACAACCAGGAACGATTCCTTCGAGGGTGGTTCCTTCGTACTTGCCTGTTTCTTCGCACAAGGCAATCAACTCGTCGTGTGTGGCCCAACGACTTGCAACGGGTTCACCTTCACCATCGGAATGCGACGTCGAATTGGTGAATGAAAAACCAATTGCTCCGGCTTCGATTGCTTTCGCAAGTTCTTTGCGCATGACTTCGATTTGGGTGGCGTCTGCCGGACTACCAATTGCGTCGAGGCCCATTGAGTAGCGACGAATAGCGCAATGTCCGACAAGAAAGCCCGCATTGACTGCAATGCGACCTTCGAAAAGATTGAGATAGTCACTGAAGGATTCCCAATCCCATGAGGTGCCGTTTTCGAGCGCTGCGAGTGGCATGCCTTCAACTTTTGCCATCATTCGACGCAAGTAGTCCGCATCACCGGGCTTCAACGGAGCAAGCGTGAACCCGCAGTTACCGGCAATAACTGTTGTGACGCCGTGCAAACTTGATGGCGTTGCCATCGGATCCCACAACAACTGCGCGTCGTAGTGAGTGTGCGGGTCGACGAACCCTGGGCACACGATTTTGCCGGTGGCATCAATGACATTTGCAGCAGGCTGATCGATGGAACCCACGGCAACGATACGGCCGTCCTTGATACCCACATCAGCGCGACGGGGTGCTGCTCCGGTGCCGTCAACGACCATTCCGCCTGTGATGAGGTGGTCAAGCATGTCCTCGCCCTCTTCCCTTCGATTGAAGATGTTTTGCATCCGAGAAATTCGCGCGGAAACCTCGGAAAACTGCCCTAGGTCTTGTCGTCAGTGATTTCTGACGTACCGTCAGATTGTACCATCGGTGTCCTTATGGGGAACCAAGCGGGTGACAAGACATACAAGATGCTGATTGGTGGCGAGTGGGTGGATGGCGCAAATGGCTCCTACCCGATCATCAACCCCGCAACCGAAACAGTCGTCGGCCATGCCCCCGAGTGTTCGCTCGAACAATCAGTTGCTGCGGCCCGTGCAGCAAAGGAAGCGTTCCCAAAGTGGGCGGCAACTCCGCCGGCTGAACGTGCCCGCCTCCTGCAGGCGGCGGCTGTCGAGCTTGAGCGTCGCGCACCTGAGTTGGTGCCGCTCATCATCTCTGAAACGGGCGCCACGGCGCAGGTCGGATCACGAATGCAGGTTCCCGTCGCCGTAGAACGGTTCTCTAGGTACGCGCAAGGTGCGATGAAGAACATCGACATTCCGCTTCCACCGTCACTCATGAATGCCACACCACTTGCACCTGGTGGTGTCATTGGCGCAATCGTTGCTCGTCAACCCGTGGGCGTTGTCGCTTGCATCTCTCCCTACAACTTCCCACTCACGAACATGGCCGGCAAGATCGCGCCAGCTCTTGCGGTCGGATGCACCGTCGTCATGAAGCCAGCGCCACAGGATCCGTTGGCAATTCTCGAACTCGCTGAGATCTTGCATACTGTTGGTTTCCCGCCCGGTGTTGTGAATGTCGTGTCATCTTCAAAACCCGAACCTTCTGCGATTCTCACGGAAACTCCCGAAGTCGACATGGTGTCGTTCACCGGAAGCACCACAGTCGGTCAACGAATCTTCGCGGCGGGCTCACAAACCATGAAGCGTCTGTTGCTTGAGCTCGGCGGCAAGGGTGCTGCACTCGTGTTCGAAGATGCAGATATCACCACTGCAAGCGGCGGCATTGCAAGCGTGTGGGCATTTCACTCTGGACAAATCTGCACTGCACCGACACGCGCACTCATTCACCGCAGCAAGTACGACGAGGTTGTCGAAAAGTTGGCGGGTGCGGCAAAGTCGCTGAAGGTCGGTGCACCGACTGACCTCGACACCATGGTCGGGCCTGTCATCTCCGGCATCCAACGCGACCGCATCGAGTCATACATTGCCAAAGGTGCTGCTGAAGGTGCAACAGTCCTTGTTGACGGTTGCAAACCAGCTCACATGGACGAGGGCTTTTACGTCGCACCGACACTCATTGCTGACTGCAAGATGGGCATGACACCAGTACAGGAAGAGATCTTCGGTCCTGTCGTCGTCGCACTTCCCTTCGACACAGAAGAGGAAGCAATAGCCATGGCAAATGGCACTGACTTCGGTCTGTACGACTACGTGTTCAGTGGAGACACGGCTCGCGCCTATCGCGTCGCACGACAACTACGCAGTGGCAACGTGGGTATCAACACAGCCCAACGCAACCACGAGACGGCGTTTGGTGGCTTCAAGTTGTCCGGCGTCGGTCGTGACGGCGGTGACTTTGGAATGCACGCTTACACCGAGATGCAATCCATCGTCTGGCCCGGCTGAGCGCCTCATCTGCAAGACTTAAAGAACAACTCTCCACGAAGGATCACCACTCTCCATGACCACACAGGGTTTTCTCTCCGGTATTCGCGTTATCGATTGCTCACTCCTCGGGCCAGCCGCCCTTGCCGGGCACATGGTCGACTTCGGCGCCGAGGTCATCAAGATCGAGTCACCTGCTGGCGACTATGGCCGCCAAATGACGTGGCCAATCGTCGAGGGCGAGTCGTTGTTGCATCACCACATCAACCGTGGAAAGAAGTCAGTGGTGCTCGACTTGAAGAACGATGAAGGAAAAAGAATCTTCGCCGAACTCATCAAGACAGCTGATGTCGTCATCGAAGCAATGCGTCCGGGTTTTCTCAACAAGATCGGCTTTGGTTTCGAGAAACTCAAAGAGCTGAACTCGCGCATCGTGTTCTGTTCTATTTCGGGTTACGGAGCAACTGGCCCTTACCGCAATCTTCCGTCCCACGGCATCGCATATGACACATGGAGTGGTGTGCTTGCACCAGTCACCGACGAGCTGGGTTTTGAGCGCATTCCGAATCAGGCAAACGTCGGCATCGTCGCAGGCCCCGCGTTCGGTGCAATGGCGATTCTTGCTGCGCTCGTGCGTGCACGCACCACGGGCGAGGCTGCAGCTATGGAAGTCGCGCAGAGCGATGCTTCCGCCTACTTCGATTGGTATCGCATCGAGACCTACAAGGCCTATGAACGTCCGCAAAGCGAAGTCACCGGAAACCCGAGTGACAACTTCGAGCGTCGTGAGCCGGGTCTTGCCGGCATGTGGCCAGGTGTGCGATACCAGTTCTACAAAAGCAAGAACGGACACATCTTGTTCATGGCTAGTGAGCAAGCGTTCTGGAAGAACTTCTGCAATGGAATTGGTCGCATGGATCTGTTCGAAAAGTGGCCGGGTGCCACCTATGGTGACCATGCTCGTGGAAACCTCGAGATGCAGGCAGAACTCAAGACCATCTTTCTCACCAAGACCACTGAAGAGTGGATTGACTTCGGAAATGAACACAACACCACGCTCGCTGCCGTGAACACGCCGAAGACTGTCGTCAACGACCCACAGTTCAAGGATCGTTTCACCTGGACCACAAAGGAACAGACGGGGTCAGAGATGATGCTCTTCCCATTGCACGTCGATGGCGAGGAACTTCCTGTGCCTTCTCGTGCCCCGACTTGTGGTCAGCACACTGAAGAGGTGTTGCGAGACGTGCTCGGTATGGATGCGTCGGCTATCGCGAAGGTGCGCGAGTCTGGCGCAATCGGCTGATCAGCCGGCGCCAATGGTGCTGCTTCAGTGTTGCACCCGCGACACAATGTCGTCAGCGAATTTTTCAATTGACGGGCGATAGTCGTCAGCTGACAAGTTGAGACCTTCCATCTGACCTTTGCTGACGTTTTGATCCATGGCCCAAGGCATGCAAATCATGCTGGTGACACCGAGCTCTTCTTCTGCTCGCTTGTACAGATCAACGGAAGGCATGGCGTAAATGCCGCACATCACGTCAAAGTCGTCGTTCTCACGACCGAACTCTTTGAGATAGCCCTTCAACTTTCCGACGTAATGCTTTGCTTGGTCCCACGGATAGGCGTTACCGATCCAGCCGTCGCAAAAACGTGCGGCTCGCTTCAATGCCGCATCGGTGTGTCCGCCTCCGTAGATCGGAATCGGTTTCGTCGGTGTTGGTTCCATGGTGCACAGAGGCACATCGAAATACTCTCCGTGCCACTCCACCCAACCGCTGTTCCACAACGCGCGTAGCGCAGGAATCATCTCGTTCAATCGCTTGCCACGCGTCGCGTAGTCAACGCCGTGCAAATCGAACTCCTCTTTCATCCATCCGGCACCAACACCGAGTGCGACACGATTTTCTGAGATGACTGCAGCTGTAGACACTTCTTTTGCCAACTGAACGAGCGGTCGGTGCGGAGCCACATAAATGTTCGTGTTGAAGTGCAGCCGTTGCGTGACGGCCGCCATCGCACCGATGAGAACCATGGGGTCGGGCCACTGAGCTTTCTCGTCCCACATCGGCCTGCCATCTGGATAGGGCGAATAGGGATACTTGCTTTCCAGCACCTTCGGGTACACGAGATGGTCCGACACCATGATCCCGTGGTACCCGGCTTCGTCGAGCAGACGAGACACGGCGATGAGTTGGCGGGCGTCCATGAATGCGGTGGCTGACCAGAATTTCATGGGGGTTTCCTATCACGCCCGTTCCGTTTGAGTGATGGCGATGTCCTTCTGACAGACTGTCAGAAAGGTCAGAAATCAGGGTTTTCCCGTCGTATCGAGCTCTGTTGGGGCGATGCGACGCCAGTCAGGGGTCACAGGTCCACATGTCGATGCACATCGGCGATTCGCCAGAAGAAGCAGCGTTCCGCGAGGAAGCGCGCACATGGCTCAGCCAACACGCAGCCCCGCGCTCCGACGACGGCGGCAGTTGGCACGACGATCTCGACGCTCACTCTGTTGCATGCAAGAGATGGCAGCGAGTGCTTTTCGACAATGGTTGGGCCGGCATCTCGTGGCCGAAACAATTCGGTGGCCGTGGAGGGTCTCATCTTCAAGAGTCGATCTTCAACGAAGAACAAGCAAAGTTCGACGCACATACCGGACTTTTCGCCGTCAGCCTCGGCATGGTGGGCCCGACGCTCATGGCGCACGCAACACCCGAACAACAATCTGAGTTTCTCCCCAAAATGTTGAGTGGCGAACACGTGTGGTGTCAGTTGTTCAGTGAACCAAACGCCGGAAGTGACTTGGCGAACGTCGCCACTCGTGCCATCGAAGACGGAGACGACTTCATCGTGAACGGTCAGAAGGTGTGGACGTCGATGGGTCAGTACGCCGACTTTGGAATTCTTCTGACGCGTACCGAACCAGACTCACCAAAACACAAGGGCATCACGTACTTCATTGTCGACATGAAATCTCCTGGCATCGAAGTTCGTCCTCTTGTTCAGATGACGGGTGTCGCGCACTTCAATGAGGTGTTCCTCACCGACGTGCGTATTCCAAAGGCCAACATCGTCGGTGGTCTTCATGGTGGATGGGCGGTAGCCAACACCACCCTCACCAGCGAACGCGGATTCATCGGCGGTGGGTCAAGCTCTTGGTCAGTCGACGAGCTCATCAACTTCGCACGTGAACGTGGGCTCGACAAAGACCCGGTCGTGCGAGGGAAATTGGCGGAGTGCTACGCACGTGCCCAGACGCTCACCTACCTCGGTTACCGACTTCGCACCGCAGCATCGCGGCGAACAATGCCGGGTCCAGAGATGTTCGTCATGAAATTGGCGTACGCACGCCATTGGTCTCGAACCATGGACGTGGCGATGGAAATTGCCGGTGCTGAAGGAATGCTCAGCGGCGATGCCGCCGGTGAGGCATTGCATTGGCAACACAATCTTCTCGGGCAATTCGCCATCCGACTGGGTGGCGGCACGAACGAGGTGCAACAAAACATCATCGGCGAACGCGGACTTGGTCTGCCGCGCGAGCCGTCCGTAGATCGAGACCAACCATGGCGATCGCTCGCGAAGGGATGACCGTGTCACAAGTGCAACAAGAATCAGACGCCGACAAGAAGGCTTTCTACGAACAGCTTCAGGGCTTCGTGGGCCTTCAGATCGGGCCACCGCAACCCGCTCCGGATGAGGTGAACATTCCGATGATTCGACACCTCGTCGAAGCAGTCGGAGACAAGAACCCGATCTATCTCGATGATGCAGCTGCACAGGCGTCGCGTCATGGCGAAGTCATCGCTCCGCCAACCATGCTCCAAGCGTGGGTCATGAGTGGAATCACACCACGTAGCAACGAAGGTGACGGACCATACGAACAGATGAACCGTCTGCTCTTTTCCAAAGGTTTCACCAGCGTCGTCGCCACCAACTGTGAACAGGTCTACGACCGCTATGTGAAGCCCGGTGACCGCCTCTCGATGACCACCACCATTGACTCGATCAGCGAAGAAAAGACCACCGGGCTCGGCACCGGCCACTTCGTGACGACTCGCCAGGACTATTGGGACGCCGATGGCAACCGAGTTGGATCGATGCTCTTTCGCATCATCCGCTTCCGACCAGCAGCGAAGTCAAAGCCGAAGCCTCCACGACCAGCACCAGCAACCACCCACGACAACAGCTGGTGGTTCGATGCATTGAAGGAAGGCAAGTTGCTCATCCAACGCTGCAAAGGCTGCGGCGAATTGCGTAATCCTCCGCACCCGATGTGCGCGTCGTGTCGCAGCATGGAATGGGACTCCATCGAGGCCAAGGGCACCGGCTCCATTCACAGTTACGTCATCACGCACTACCCAGTGGTGCCGAGCTTTGAATATCCACTGCCAATTCTTCTCGTCGATCTCGACGAAGGAGTACGCATGGTCATGAATCCGATTGATGCCACACCTGAAGATCTGCAGATCGGTCGCAAGGTCACCATCGAAGTTCACAAATGTGACCCAGAGCTGTCCCTACCATTCGCCCGTCTGGCGAAGTAACACCAAATAGAGAAACGAAAAAGAGCACGACATGAATTTTGATTTGTCAGACGAACAGCAGGTCATCAGTGATTTGGCTGCACAGATTTTCACCGGACAGTCCACTGTCGACCGCGTGATCGAAGTGGAATCTGGAGACGGATTCGACCGCACCTTGTGGAACGAGCTTGCGAAGGCCGGACTTCTCGGGTTATGCCTGCCAGAAGAACACGGGGGCCTCAACATGAACATGGTCGAGTTGGTGCTCGTCCTCGAACAACAGGGAAAGACCGTGGCTTCGGCTCCGTTGTGGTCCACATCAGTCGCATCAATGGCAATCGCGGAGTACGGCTCGAAGGAATTGCAGGCGGCCCTTCTCCCGGGCGTGGTCGAGGGTCGCAATGCGGTGTCACTTGCGTTGTCGAACTACGGCGCAAACGACGTCATGAACCCATCAGTCACTGCAGTTGACAGCGATGGTGGAGTGAAGTTGACAGGTGGCAAGCCTGCGGTGAGCTTTGCGCAGCACGCATCGCACGTGTTGGTGTCAGCAAAACGCGCAGACGACTCCATCATTCTTGCTTTGGTGGACCTGAAAGCCAGTGGAGTCACAGTCACACCAGTTCAGGCCAGCAACCGACAGCCAACCGCGAATGTCGAATTCGACGTCGTCGTTCCGGCGTCACATGTAGTGGCCGGGCTCAATGGAAACGGTCGCGAAGCACTGCGCTGGGTGCACGAACATGCATTGGTCGGGCTCTGTGCATTGCAACTCGGCATTGCTCAAGGTGCCATCACCATCATGAGTGACCACGTGAAGACCCGCACGCAGTTCAACAAGCCTCTGTCTGCTCAGCAAGCAGTTGCTGTTCGCGCCGCTGATCAATTCGTCACCACTGAAGCCATTCGCGTCACCACCCTGAATGCCGCATGGCGCATGTCCGAGGGCTTCGATGCTCGTCAAGACGTTCTTGTGGCCATGTATTGGGCGACTGAAGGTGGCCATTCCATCGTCATCGCGTGCCAGCACTTGCATGGCGGCATTGGCGCCGACATCTCGTACCCAGTGCACCGTTACTTCCTCTGGGGAATTCAGATCTCGACAGAACTGGGCGGTGCCAGTCAGCACCTCTCCCGACTCGGAAAGTTGATTGCATCAAAATGAACACTTCACTCTCCCACTCGAAAGTCAAAGTCGGCGACGAACTTCCCGGTCTTGACATTCCGCTCACGCGCACTCTCATCGTTGCCACTGCCATCGCCACTCGCGACTACCAAGAAGTGCACCATGATCCGGGCCTCGCGGTTGAACGTGGGTCCAAGGACATCATCATGAACATCCTCACCACCAACAGCTTCGTCGGTCGATACGTCACTGATTGGACCGGACCCGACGCTCTCATCAAGAGCGTCAAAGTGCGTCTCGGTGCGCCCAACTATCCAGGCGACACGATGCAGATGACCGGCAAGGTGACTGCACTCGACGGCAAGGTGGCAACAATCGCCATTCGTGGAGCGAACTCTCTCGGCGATCACGTCAACGCAACGGTGGAGGTGGAACTGTTATGAGTAACAAACTTGGTCGTACTGCCGCCATCTGCGGCATCGGTGCCACAGAGTTCTCGAAGGACTCTGGTCGCAGCGAAATGAAGCTTGCTGTCGAAGCAGTGAGCGCCGCCATTGGTGATGCGGGCCTGAAGCCGAGCGACGTCGATGGCATGGTCACATACTCCACTGACAACAACCCCGACGTCGAGATCGCTCGAAACGTAGGCATTGGAGCACTTCGGCACTTCTCGCGCGTTCATTACGGCGGTGGAGCAGCCTGCGGAACGATCGCGCTAGCGACGATGGCCGTGGCAACTGGTGCCGCTGATGTCGTCGTCTGTTACCGCGCTTTCAATGAGCGCAGCGGTCGTCGCTTCGGTGCCGGCGTGCAAGACCTACCAAACGCTGCCACCGCTGAGCGTGCACAGTTTTCGTACACGTCGTCGCAAGGCCTTCTCACCCCCGCATCGTGGGTGGCAATGGTTGCGCGCCGATACATGCACTTGTACGGCGCCACGAGTGAAGACTTCGGTGGCGTTGCAGTCGCCATGCGCAAGCACGCAGCCACGAACCCTGCTGCATGGTTCTACAACCAACCAATCACACTCGAGGAGCACCAGCAGAGCCGATGGATTGTTGATCCATTGCACCTCTTTGACTGCTGCCAAGAAAGTGACGGAGCACAAGCAATCATCGTGACGACTCCGGAACGCGCCCGTGACCTGAAGCAAAAGCCTGTGATGATCGAGGCGGTGGCACAAGGTGCGGGCAAAGACCAGTGGACCATGACCAGCTTCTATCGAGATGACATCGCTCAATTGCCCGAGATGAAAATCGTCGCAGACGAACTATGGTCGTCCAGCGGGCTCACCCCCGCCGACATCCAGACCGCGGTGCTGTACGACCACTTCTCTCCATATGTGCTGATGCAGCTTGAAGAATTCGGATTCTGCAAGCGCGGTGAAGCGAAAGACTTCATCAAAAACGGCAACATCGAACTTGGCGGGGACTTGCCGTTGAACACACATGGTGGTCAGCTTGGCGAGGCATATATCCACGGCATGAACGGAATCGCCGAAGGTGTTCGCCTAGTGCGCGGAACGAGTGTCAATCAGATTCCACGAGTGGAGCATGTCTTGGTGTCAGCCGGCACCGGAGTTCCAACCAGCGGACTTATTTTGGGAGTAGATCAATGAGCGCTGTCGACATGTCAAAAATCGATGTCATCAGTAATGAGGCGTATCGAAACGGCCCACCATATGGACAGTACGACTTGTTACGCCGTGAGGCACCGGTTGTGAGACACCCCGGCATGGAACCCGGTTTCCCCGATTGGTTCTGGGGAATCTTTCGTCACGAAGACATCGTGACCGTGAGCCGACAGTTCCAGACATACTCGTCTGCTCGACAAGGCTCTCTCATGCAACAAGACCGCCCCGACTTGGAAGCGGCACGCATGATGATCGACACCGATCCGCCTGATCACACACGACTTCGCACGCTTGTCAACCGAGGTTTCACACCCAAAGCTATGCGGGCACTCGAAGATCACTTCCGTGAAGTGGCAGTCCAATTAGTCGCGGAGGCCGTCAAGCAGAAGGACGTCGAGTTCGTCGAAAAAGTGTCAGCAGAACTCCCACTCGTCGCCATCGCAGAGTTGCTCGGAATTCCAGTGGAAGAGCGTCACAAGGTGTTCGAGTGGTCGAACCGCATGATCGGCTCGACTGACCCCGACTATTCGGGTGGTGCAGACGATGCAGCGAACGCTGCTGCCGAGTTGTACATGTACGCGCAGTCACTCGCCGAAGACCGGCGCAAGAACCCTCGAGCAGACATCATCACCACCCTCATTGACGAAACTGCTGATGACCACCTTGGAAGTCACGAGTTCGAGTTGTTCGTGTTGCTCTTGAGCGTCGCCGGCAACGAGACCACTCGAAACGGCATCAGCCACGGAGTGCTGGCCTTGATCGAGAATCCTTCATCATTCGAAGAGCTTCGCGCCGAGCCGGAACTGGTCCCCAGTGCTGTCGAGGAAATCCTGCGGTGGGCCACCCCGGTGAACAATTTCCGACGCACAGCCACTTGCGATGTGGAACTGCACGGCGTTCAGATCAAAGAAGGTGATGCCGTCGTCATGTTCTATCCGTCAGGAAATCGTGACGAGGCAGTGTTCAAGGACCCGTACACGTTCGACATTCGACGCAACCCAAACCCGCACCTCACCTTTGGTGGCGGCGGACCGCACTTCTGCTTGGGGTCGAACCTCGCACGTCTCGAAATGCGCATTGTGTTCGAGGAACTTGCGCGTCAAGTCAAAGGCATCGAATTGACTGGCGATGTGTCGCGCTTGCGTTCTCACTTCGTGCACGGCATCAAGACACTTCCCGTACGCCTGCACTCATAGTTGGTGACGGTCTGAATTCGGGTCTACGAATCCAGTCGCACCAAGTCGGCGTAGGTCTCGCGACGAACCACGACGCGTGACTTACCATCACGAACAAACAGGATTGCTGGCCGAGGAACCTTATTGTAGTTCGTGCCCATGGAGTAGCCGTACGCACCTGTCACCGGTGTCGCCAACAAGTCACCGACTGCAACGTGTGGTGGCACTGCGGCCTCATTGATGAGAATGTCTCCACTCTCACAGTGCTTGCCGACAATCCGCGCCACTTCGCTACGGTCCGAATGCGTGCGTTTGGGGTCGAAGATTTCGTATCCACTTCCGTAGAGCACCGGTCGAGGATTATCACTCATTCCCCCATCGACAGCGATGTATGTGCGAATACCTTCGATGTGCTTCACTGTGCCGACTTGGTACAACGTGATTGCCGCTGAGGCAACGATGCTGCGCCCTGGTTCCACAAACACGTGCGAGCCTGCGCGCAAAGTAGACGTAGCGCCCTTCAGCACATTCGCCCACTGCGTAATGGTTGGCGCGGTCTCATCGGATGTGTAGGCAACCCCCAAGCCACCGCCAAGTGTGAGCTCTGGCACGTCGAGCGAATTGAAGAGGTCAACCATGACCTCACTTGCCTTCGCAAAATTCTCGGCTGCAAAAACGTTCGAGCCGATATGGCAATGGATGCCGACAAGGTCAATGGCTCTTGATTTCGATAAGCGCTCAATGGCGCGCATTGCGTCGCCGTTTCGCAAGTTGAATCCGAACTTGGAATCATCTTGTCCGGTCTGCACGAATTCATGCGTGTGAACATGTACTCCCGGGGTGATTCTCACCTGTACGCGCGGGGTGGGCTGACCCTCATTGTGGAGATACTCAAGCTTGTCGATCTCGTCGAAGCTGTCCACGACGATGTGGCGTACGCCTTCTTCGATTGCAAACCGCAACTCATCCACGCTCTTGTTGTTCCCGTGCATCACGCAGCGCTCACCGGGAACTCCGGCATGACGCACGGCATACAACTCTCCGCCGGTGGCAACATCAAGCATCAGGCCCTCATCGTGGGCAAGCCGCGCCATTGCGCCGCAGAGAAAGGCCTTGGTGGCATAGATGACTCGGTCGGTGCCGAAAGCCTCGACAGCTTCGCCCGCTCGATTACGAAGATGCACTTCGTCATAGACGAACAACGGGGTGCCATGCTCTGTTGCGAGCTGCTCAACTTCGCAGCCACCGATGGACAACATTCCGTTTCCACTGACCGACGCAGTGTCGGGAAGCAGTCGCTGTGGCACGACGCTCATCACATCATCTCCGGGGAACTGATACCGAGAACTGCGAGTCCTATGTTCATAACTCGGGCCGTTGAATCACACAAGAACAACCGCGAATCCCGCATGCTGTCCGATTCGGCACGAAGCACCGGGCAGTGTTCATAGAAAGAGGTGAAGTCTGATGCCAGGTCGTACAGGTATGTGCATAGGCGATGCGGGCTGTACTTGTCGATGGCGTCCCACACTGCTGCATCGAACTGCAACAGGCGAAGCGCAAGAGCACGCTCTTGCGGCGCACCCAGAGCAGGAGTCACCTCTCGCACACTGTCCCGTTCGACTCCGGCGCGACGAAAGATACTGCAGATGCGCGCATGCGCATATTGCAAGTACGGAGCGGTATTGCCTTCAAAGCTGAGCATGCGATCCCAGTCGAACACATAATCCTTCACGCGATCGCTGCTGAGATCTGAGTACTTCACAGCGCCGATGCCGATCATCCTTGCAACAAGCTCGCGCTGATTGTCAGCCATCTCGGAGTTCTTCTCGGTGATTGCTTTGCTTGCTCGATCCACAGCCTCTTCCAATAGCGCCGCCAATTTCACCGCGTCGCCTGAACGGCTCTTCAACATCTTGCGGTCTTCGCCGAGCACACTCCCAAAGGCCACATGCACCACGTCAGAGTCATCTGAGAGCCATCCGGCAGTTCGAGAAACAGACTCAATCATCTGCAAGTGCTGAGCTTGTGACGCACCGACGACATACAGCGATACATCTGCACCGATGTTCTCTACTCGGTCAATGACACAGGCCAAGTCGGTCGTGGCGTAGTTGTAGCCACCATCTCCCTTGCGAATGATGAGCGGTAAAGGGTCTCCCTCGCGATTGGTGAATCCGGCAGGAAACACCACTTCTGCCCCGTCGCTCTCCACCAACATGCCAAGCTTCGACAGCCGATTAACAACTTGCGGTAGCAAGGCGTTGTACTTGCTCTCACCTGCGAGATCATCATCGGTCAGCAACACGTCGAGAAGTCCGTATACATGGTTGAAGTACTTGGTGCTCTCATTCACCAAGGTCTTCCACAAACGGAGAGTGTCTGGGTCTCCTCCTTGAAGTGCGACGACTCGTGCTCGTGCCCGCTCTTTGAAGACATCGTCGGCTTCGAACTTGCGTCGAGCTTCTTTATAGAACCCGTCGAGGTCGCCGACACCCAGTTCGTGGGCTGCATCAGCTTCACCGAGGTCAACGAGATGCTCGATCAACATTCCAAATGGCGTTCCCCAGTCACCAATGTGGTTCTCGCGCACGACGACGTGACCCACAAAACTCAGCATGCGCACGAGCGCGTCACCGATGATGGTGGAGCGAAGATGCCCGACATGCATTTCTTTGGCAACATTCGGCGCTGAATAGTCGACCACATACTTTCGCTTTACTGGCGCTGTAGCCACACCCAATGCTTCGCTTGCCATAGCGACGTGTAATTGCTCGGCTAGGAATTTGTCTGCAAAGACAACATTCACAAAGCCAGGTCCGGCCACTTGTAAGTCAGTGCACATGTCGGACATATCGCCGGCACTTGCGAGAACCTGCGCCACCACCTCTCGAGGCTGCTTACCGAGCTTCTTGGCCAGTGCAAGCGCCCCGTTGACCTGCGCATCTGCGTGCTCACTTGGCCTCACCACGGGGTCCACCTCACCCCCGGCGACGGCGGCAAATGCAGGCGACAGCCGGCGCGCAAGTAACGAAAGTGGATCAGCCATGAAGTCCCTATTCTGTCGCACCTGCACACGGCTGGAGGGCTTGGTTCCAGCCATACCGGTAACCTCGGGTTTCGACATGACTTGTCTGTCATGCTCACGTAGCTCAGCGGATAGAGCACTTGCCTCCGGAGCAAGGGGTCGCAGGTTCAAGTCCTGCCGTGAGCGCACTTTGTTGTCGCAAGCGAATTCGCTACGACGTCATGCCATTCAAGCCGACAAACCCACGAGCCAATTCGATCTCGCCCATGTGTCGCATGCCGTGTTGGTAGAGCCAGCACTCGATGCCATCGAGCACCGTGATGCCCTCCTCAGCAGCCACGCGGGCACTGAACGTCGACGCGATCTGCGGCGGGAAAGGTCGAGGAATGACCAGCCGGTCAAGATCGCTGACGTCTAGTTGGCTGAGCCACGTCTCTGTGCGACCGAAAACCTCGTTCATGTATTCAATAAACTGCTCGTAATTCCCAATCTGCTGGAACTGCATCTCCTCTGGAGTCTTGTGCTTCCCGTGGTCTGCGATAGCCGGATTGATTCTGGTGCTCCAATCGTCGTTCCAGATTGGAGCCTGTCCGGTGAGCAGCATGAATGATGCATCGTGCATGTTCACGTAGTGAAACAAGCTAAATGCGATAGGCAACACGCCATCACGCTCGCGATGATTCACGTGGTCAACCGTCATGGTCGCAGTTGCATCTTCGTACAGTGAGTGAAGAGCGCGGAATCGGCGACGCAGTGAATCAAGGATAAGAGAGGAACTCATGGCCCAACCTCCGGGTTGTCGATGTTGCCGAGTGACACGAATCGCTCGCGCACAATGTAGACGAAGACTCCCTCAGCAGTTGCGGTGACCGTTTCGCCTGCTCGAATTTCACCATGCACGATCATCTTCTTTGCCTGACGGTCGACAATCCATGCCCGACCGACAAGATCAGTGTTGATGGGGGTCGGGGCAACGTAACGAACGTGCAATGAACCCGTCACCACGTTGTTGTCGACGAGCAGTCGTGTCCGCCCCATGGTCTCGTCAAGCAGGGCTGCTACCCAACCACCATGAACAGTTCCCGGAGGTCCTTGGTAGGCCTCGCTGAATGAGGCCGTCGAGATGACGATGTCATCTGCGATGTCAACAGTGATGGGAGGCGCAATCGGGTTCATCGACCCAGTAGCCGGGTTGCGTGTTCGACGGTTCAGCTCGGTCTGACGCACTTCCATTGTGCCGAGTGCTTCGAGACGCTCCGCAAGATCTTCGAAGTCGGCGGCCAGATCTGCAGTTTCAGATGCAGGGTCAACATGAACAAGCGCGCGATTCATTCGTCGCGCTGCCGCAATCACGCGCTGCAGTGTTGGCGATACCGGTGCCCTACCTGGCGGAGCATCCGCGATCAGAGCCGGATCTAGTTCGTTCATGACCCAAGTGCAGATTTCACCAGAGCTGCCACCCGGCCGCCGTCTACCCCGGCCCCAGCACGTGCTCGCACTGCTTTTACGACCAACCCCATTGCCTTCCCACCGGAGTGGCCTTCTGCCGCAGCCTTCGCAACCTCCTCATTGACGATCGCACTGATCTCGTCATCGCTGAGAGAAGCAGGAAGGTACCGCTCGATGATGGCAAGTTCAGAGCGCTCCTTCGTTGCTGATTCGATGCGACCAGCTTGCTCGTATACCTCGGCTGCTTCGCTGCGCTTCTTTGCTTCAGACATCATCACTGCAATCACTTGGTCATCGGTAAGGGTGACAGCCTCATTGCCGGCAACCTCAGCGTTCATGACGGCAGCGAGGACCATACGCAACGTCGACACTTCGATGTCTGCCCTGGCCTTCATCGCGGTGTTGAGGTCGGTTTTCAAGGTGTCTTTGAGCGAAGTCATGTCACCATTGTGGCTGGCTGGAGACAGAAACTTGGTGCTGCACTACAGTTCTAGCCATGGGGACCCGCTTTTTTGACCGCCATTGGTATGTCGACCCGCATCCGACTTTCGCGCACTTGCGCGCCACTCAACCGGTGGCCAAAGATGCCGACACCAACACCTACGCCCTGATGCTGCACGAAGACGTCGTCTGGGCAGAGCGCCAGCCGAACCTGTTCTCCAGTGCTCAAGGTTCGCGGCCAAATGGTGGCCCGCAGCCATCAATGATTGACAACGACGACCCTGCCCACAGTTCGCAACGACGACTCGTCGCCAAGGGTTTCACCCCGAAACAGATGTCTCGTTATGAGACGCATGTGCAAGAAGTGACTGCACGACTTGTGGACGATGCACTCGCCAAGGGAACTTTCGACGTCGTTGCCGACATCGCTCGCCCACTTCCAATGACACTGATTGGCGAAATGCTCGGAGCGCCCTACGAAGACCATGAAATGCTCCAACATTGGAGTGACCAGATGATTCAGGGTGCGGACGGCCCCGAGAATGTCACAGAAGAAGTGATGAACGCAGCATTTGCGTGGTACGAGTACTTGCAGAAGCTGGTTGCCAAACGCGAGAAAGCACCAGGAGCAGACTTGGTGTCGATTCTCGTCGGCGCAAGAGATGAAGGCTCACTCACATTCGATGAAGTTCAAGGCAACGCGTTGCTGTTGCTCGTCGGGGGTAACGAGACCACACGAAATGTCATCACCGGTGGACTACATGCACTTCTTGACAATCGTGAACAGTGGGAGGCCATCGTCAACGACGGCTCACTCATTCCAAGTGCAGTTGAAGAGTGTCTCCGCTGGGTGAGCCCAATTGTGTGCATGAATCGTGTCGCTACCGAAGATGTCGTGGTGCGCGGAGTGAACATTCCTGCGGGGGCACAGGCGCTCATGATGTATTCATCGGCAAACCGAGATGAACGTGTCTTCGATAATCCAGACACCTTCGACATCACTCGCTCACCGAACCAGCACATTGCCTTCGGGTTCGGGCCGCACTTCTGTCTCGGATCGAGTCTTGCTCGTCTCGAAATTCGCACCGCACTGGAGGTGCTCAGTAATCGCGCCCCAGAACTGCAACTTGCCGATGCCGGTATGACACCGGACTACACGGCCTCGGCATTCGTGCGAGGAATCAAGTCCCTGCCCGTGACGGTGTGATCACTCAGGCTGCAATTGTTGTCAGCAAGTACAGACCACTCAGCACAAGGCATGCGAATGCAGGTGCAGTATTTGCCGTTGTGTCCTTCACACGAACATGAGCAACCAATGCGAAAAGGAAATAAAACGTGAGTGCGACGCCTGCGACAAAAGCGATTACTCCGGAAATCATCCCGATCAACAACCCGACAGCCAACACAGCTTTGACCCCACCAAGACTTCGAACAGCAGAGCGCGGAATGTCTAGTCGATCAGTGACGGCAAGGGCTCGTGGATCTGATCGAAAATCAGCGACGGCTGTGGCAAGGCAAACGACGATAAGCAAGACTGCCAGGACAAGTGCAACGATGTTCACGAGCGCACCGTAGTCCGCTGACCGTTTATAACGTCTTGTTCGTGTGCCAGCAGCCATTTTTTGATGTTCAATCCCCCGGAAAATCCGGTGAGCGTGCCGTCTGCACCCACGACTCGATGGCACGGAAGAATCACCGGAATCGGATTGCGCCCGTTGGCCGCTCCCACCGCTCGAGTAGCGGTCAGGCGCCCGATTGACATCGCCTGTTCTTTGTAAGTCGAAGTGCGCCCAAAGCCGATGCGCGTGAGCGCCTTCCACGCATTGATTTGAAAATCAGTTCCAGTGAGTTCAATCGGAACGGAGAACTTCCGTCGCTTGCCTTCAAAATATTCTTGAAGTTCTTTCAATGCTCGGGCAAGTACCTGTTTCGAACGCACATCACCGACTGATTCGGCAGTCCAACCACGCTGTGGAACTCGAAATCGAACTTCAATGACCTTCGCATTGCGAACAACGACGCCAACACGACCAATTGGTGCATCCACTGATCCACGAACGAACTGCGACTCTTCTGCGCGAGGCATGAGACAGAACGTACATCTCTGATGGGACCTCGATGCTGGTCGCGACTACTTGGTAGTTGTAGAGTGCAAATGATTCAGATGTCCAACCCCGACACAGACACCCCCTTTCAGATCACGCCTGAGCAGATTCGGACGATCTACGCCGGTCTCATGATGGCGACGATGCTCGCATCACTCGATGGAACCATCGTGAATACTGCGCTCACCACCATCGTCGGAGAACTCGGTGGTCTTCGTGCATACACATGGGTGGGCACCTCATATCTCCTCACCTCCACGGCAATCACTCCACTCATCGGAAAATTGAGCGACCTCTACGGTCGACGCATTTTTGTGCAGTTATCCGTCGTCATCTTCATCATCGCTTCGCTTGTCTGCGCGGCTGCGAACTCAATGACGACTCTCGTCATTGGGCGAGCACTTCAAGGTATAGGTGGTGGAGGCATCATGGCGATGTCATATGTCGTTATCGCCGACATCATTGCCCCACGTGACCGAGGTCGGTATGTCGGGGCATTCATGAGCGTCTTTGCGATTTCAAGTGTCGCCGGGCCATTGCTCGGTGGATTCTTTGTTGATCACATGTCATGGCGATGGATTTTCCTCATCAATTTGCCGATTGGTCTCGTGGCTCTCTACATGTCGACATCGTCACTGAAGATTCCAGTGCTCAAGCGACGAATCAGCATTGACTACGTGGGGATGAGCCTGCTCGTTGGTGCAGTGACCGGTCTTATTCTCGTGTTCTCCTGGACATCCGAGGAGTACGGCTGGACCGCAAGCATCAATGTTGCCTTATCGGCTGCAGTCGCAGTCATGACGGCGCTCTTTCTCTGGTGGGAACCACGTGCGACAAGCCCTGTTATGCCGTTGCACCTCTTCCGAAATCGTGAGGTGTACACCTTGTCGCCTTTGGTGGCGATGCTCGGCGGCATTCTCATGGCGGTCGGAACTTTCATTCCGTTGTTCCTGCAAGCAGTCACCGGAATATCGCCCACGAACAGCGGGCTCCTGCTCGTGCCGATGATGGCTGCCGTAACAATTTCAAGCGTTTCGATCGGTCGAGTCACTTCGCGTACTGGTAGCTATCGCATCTTCCCTGTGGTCGGAACCGGCGTGGGCATCATCGGAGTCACCGTGCTTTGCTTCATCGACAACTCAGCTATGGGCGTGACTTTTGTGATCATCGGCATGGTTCTCGTCGGAACCTGCGTTGGCTCGACAATGCCGGTGTCGTCAATCGCCGTGCAGAACAGTGTCCAATTCCATGAACTCGGAGTCGCATCATCAGTTGTGGTGCTCTTCCGCTCTCTCGGTAGTGTCATTGGCCTCGCAGCGTTTGGTGCGATTCTCAACTCTCAACTATCCGGGAATGTCGACCCAAAGTTCCTGCAACAACCACGCACAGTCAGCCAATTACCAGAGCCTGCTCGCACCGAAACACTGAATGTTCTCGGCAACGCGATTTCGATGATCTACAAAGCAACTGTTCCGATGGCCATCATTGCTTTCCTGCTCGCACTCTCATTGCGAGACAAGAAACTCAGCGAACGTTCTGCGCTCGACCAAACGGTCGAGGTGTTGTCGAGCTGAACTGCCCTATTCGCCCGGCGCTTTCGGCTCTTTTGGAAGGCCTAGCACACGCTCACCGACAATGTTGCGCTGAATCTGGCTGGTGCCACCCCAGATGGTCTCGCTCCGCGAGAAGAAGAATGCCGAGATCATGCCGCTCACTGGGTAACCGGGGCGACGCTTCTCGCGTGCAGTACCTGGCCACCCTTCGCCGTCAGGGCCGCAATCAGCAAGCATTGCTTCTGCACCGAAAATGTCGAGCGCCAGTTCCATTGCTTCCTTGTGCATCTCTGACCAAAACATCTTGTTCGTCACTCCAAGAGCCATGACACTGAGATCCTTCGTTTGATTCAGCGTCGAAGACAGCGAGCGAAGACCATTGATGCGAAGAATCTGAATCTTTGTGTAGTACTTCATGAGTCGCTGACGAATGTCGTGATGACAGATCGCCCCGTTCTGCTCTGCGACCTGACGCATGATGTCGTACTCAGCTTCGAAACGACGGAACCCTGTTGTTGCGCTCATGCCCCGCTCGAAGGCAAGGGTGCTGTTTGCAACGGCCCAGCCATTGTTGAGACCACCGACGACATTCTCCTTGGGGCAACGAGCATTCGTGAAGAAGACTTCATTGAACTCGGCAGTGCCATCGGGTTGGGTAATGCCACGAACTTCAACGCCTGACTGATTCATCGGCACCAACATGTAACTGATGCCCTTGTGCTTGGTCGCAGTCTGATCAGTACGAGTCAACAAGAAGCAATAATCCGCGTTGTGACCTTGTGTGGTCCACACCTTCTGCCCGTTGATCACCCATTCATCACCGTCAAGAACAGCGGTGGTCTTCAGCGATGCGAGGTCACTTCCGCTGTTTGGTTCACTGAAGCCTTGGCACCAACGCGTTGCGCCTTTCAAGATGCCGGGCAAAAACTGTTTCTTCTGCTCTTCAGTTCCCCACTGAAGCAAAGTCGGGCCGACAAGAGTGTCACCAAAGAAGTCACCGCGCATAGGCGCTTTTGCACGCGCGAACTCTTCCGCCAGCACGACACCTTGCATGATTGACAAACCCTTGCCGCCGTATTCCTTTGGCCACGTCGCACAGATCCACCCGCCGGCAAACATCTTCGCGGGCCATTCCTCATTGAATGTTCGGCGCTCGTCCGTGGTCATGGTGAAACCTGGCGAGAACCAGCCTTGCGGAAGATTGTCTTCGAGCCAGCCGCGAATCTCAGTGCGGAAAGTCTCAGCGTCTTGGGGGTAGGTCAGATCCATGTCCCACAGTTTGGCAACCGCCAGTGCCGTCTCTGCCACCGGAGCCGAGGAAGGCGATACCACCCGTTCACAGGAATGTCATATATGCGGAACGAACTCGGAACACTTCTCTTCTAAGGTCTTTTGATGTGCCGACCATGCTCCTCGTCGCATCCCCCCGGATTGATTGCCAGCCATGAATGGCCGACCATCACAGGCGACGAGCCCGCTTGGTCCCACCGAACACGCCGTGCTGGGGGTGCTCGTCATACACGCTGGTCGAGTCGTGTCGCGCCAGAACCTCGTGCGAATGGCGCGTATCGATCATCTATCGCCCCGCCGTTGCGACACCGCAATCGTTAGCCTGAGACGAATGCTTGGGTCCACTGCCATTCAGACAGTGCGTAGCCGGGGTTGGATGCTCCTTCTCTGTGCTCTCGATGAGGCCAACAAGTTGCTGTGACCACCGCACTTCTCTCGGCATCTACCGGGATTGACTGGGGCTCAATATTCTTTGCGTTCGCCGCGATACTCATCGCTGCGAAAGTTGCGAGTGAAGTCTGCGACCGCATCGGCGTACCCGCTGTCATCGGTGAAATCGCAGTCGGAATCGCAATCGGACCATCGGTTATCGGACTCGTCGACACTTCAGACGCCGTTCGAATACTCGCCGAGCTTGGGGTGATTGTGCTGCTTGCCCAAGTTGGTCTCGAGATGAACTTGAGCGAACTACGCAAGATTGGCCGGGCCGCTCTCGTTGTGGCGGTTATCGGAGTTGCCGCACCAATGAGCCTCGGGTTTGGCGCCGGCCAACTTCTCGGCGAATCAACCAACGCCTCGCTCTTTCTTGGTGCAGCTCTCACAGCTACGAGTGTCGGAATAACTGCACGAGTTTTTGGCGACCTTCGTGCACTCAGCACAATTGAAGCGCGCCTTGTCCTAGGAGCGGCCGTCGCAGATGACGTGCTTGGTTTGGTCATTCTCACGATTGTCACGCGAGTAGTGGAACAGGGGTCAGTCGACATTGCCAGTGTCCTTGGCACTCTCTTTCTCGCAATCGGATTTCTCATCGCGAGCACTGCGATTGGTCTGTTGCTGTTACCGCGAATCACCACGTTCATCGGTGGTCGAGCAAAGTCCCCCTCTGTTATCGCCGTCTTTGCCGCAGCCGTGACATTTGCAATGGCATCAGCAGCCGATGCAGCTCAATTGGCCCCGATTATCGGTGCATTCGTGGCAGGCATGTCCCTCGGTAGCACTGATCACCACGAACGTATTTCACGTGAGTTCAATGTCCTTGCCACTATTTTTGTTCCTATTTTCTTCGTCAGCATCGGAATAGACACCGACATTTCGACATTTGCGAACGGCCACACACTGCTCTTGGCGGCAGCACTTTCGATAGTGGCAGTTGCAGTAAAGATGATTGCTGCTATTGGTGCTTGGGGAACTGGGGCTGACCGCGTGCTCGTCGGACTCGGCATGGTGCCACGCGGTGAGGTGGGCCTCATCTTTGCGAGCATCGGTCTCTCAGTTGGCGTCTTCGATGATGACCTATACGCAGTGGTGCTCATTGTCGTGCTGGTGACAACATTGGTTGCACCACCATTGCTTCGCATGCGACTGGGGAACACGGCTGCACGAGTGTCGCCAACGGAGACCCCCGAGCCCCCTGGCGGCTGGCTCGTTCAGCGCGACAACCGGTTGGTGCTGCAAGGCAGCCCACCACCACAGCGAGTTCTGCTCACGAGCCTCGAAGCGGCAGTTCGCGCCGCCAACCTTGACCCAGGAACAGAACTTCTCGATTGGGCGGCATCGCATAGAGACACCGCTCTCTCTATCGACTCTGAGAGCTCTCGAGCCTTCGTTGAAGTTGTTCGACGAGGAAATGCACGGTCCTGGCGCTTCCTTGAGCTCGTCGGAGTTCTTGAACGCGCTCTTCCTGGAGTCGCATCAGCACTACATGCCCGGCGAAGTGACTTCAATGAGCTCGACCCGACGCGAGTGATGGCATTTCCGACGCTCGAATATCTCCGCCAGCGCGGAATGGCCGAACGAGCTGACACGGACAACCTCATGATGGCGGCCTTCCTGGCTGATGCCACCGACGGTCAACAAGCCGAACTTGCAGTCGAACACATCTCGCCACTTCATCTTTCGCCGGACAGCTACCGCACAATCGTCGCTCTCCTCAAAGCATCAACTCTGCTACGGACGGTGATTAGCCAAGAGCCGTTCAATCTCAACACGCGCGTGCTTGCACAGTTGGCTGAGTATCTCGCTTCCCCGATCAACGTCGAGATGTGCCGACACCTCACTGAGGCGCGAGGCGAATTGGAAGACTGGCAATACTCGGCACTTCTTGAAGTGGTGTCTGGAGTGCAAGAAGTGTTGGCACACCCGGAATTGATTGACGGCACTCGCGAGTCCGTATTGACACTCAAGAAGAGCAAAGCCCTCGAACTGACCACGGACCCACTCCTGAGAGACCGCATCGAGAACGCTTCAGCCGGCTATCTCATCGCCCACGCTCCAGCAGACATCGTCCGTCACGCAGAACTCATCGAACCACTTCCAAGAGGTCGAACCGTTCGCGTCACTGTTCATGAAATGTCTGGCGGCGACGACAACGCCGAACGCGGCCCTCGCGAAGGCTTGAAGCCCCAGAAGTGGCGCGTGGACATCGCTACACGCGACACCAAAGGACTTCTTGCGCGTATTTCTGGAGTGTTCGCGGACTACGGACTTGAGGTGGCCTACGCCGACCTGGCCACTTGGCCCGATGGTGGCGTCGTTGACAGTTTCACCATCATCAGCCTGACAAAACCGTCGAGCACACAACTTGCTCATCGCATTCAAGAGAGCCTCAAGCGACGACCAGAAATTAGTCTCCGTGTTGATCGCTCCCTACTCAACGGGCTCGTCATATCAGTCGATCAAGATGCGCACCCCTGGCACACCGTCGTCACCGTGTCTGGGGCCGATCAACCAGGCCTGCTGCAGGCCGTGGCCACTTCGTTCAGCATCTCGGGAATCCATGTTCATCATGCGTCAATCAGCACGTCTGAAGGCATTGTCACGGACCGTTTCGAGGTTTCAGACCGACACGGCCGAAAGGTCGGCGACAAGGCAACTGCCAAGCTGATGCAACACTTTGCATGACTTTGTCGTCACGTGTACCTGACGTGCGCATCGACCACTCACAGGGTCGTCACACAATCGAAACAATGACCTGACGCACGAGAAATATCCGTCTCATACCTTCTGGTTGTCGCAGCGTCGCGGCACGCCACCCAACATCCAGAAGGAGAACTATCAGTGAAACTCATCACTGCGATTGTCAAGCCGTTCAAGCTCGACGACGTGAAAGATGCACTGAAGTCTGCTGGGGCACAAGGCATGACTGTGTCTGAGGTTCGTGGGTTTGGTCGCCAAGGCGGCCACAGCGAGACCTATCGCGGAAGTGAATACTCCATTGACTTCGTGCCGAAAGTACGCATCGAAATCATTATCGATGATGCAAGTGCAGACAAGGTTGTCGATGCGATCTGCTCTGCCGCAGCGACAGGAAAAATTGGTGACGGAAAAATTTGGGTCACTGACATCTCACGATTGGTGCGCGTTCGCACCGGAGAGGAAGGCTCCAATGCAATCTGAATTCCTACTTGAAAAGACATCTCCAGGCGTGACTTGGCTGAAGCGCATTCTGGTCGGCACTGCTGTGTCTTCTGGTGCGGTACTGCTTGCTGGAACTACATCACTTGCAGCAGACGATGTCGATGCCGAGAAGGCCGTGACGGTTCTTGGTCAACAGACCTCACTGTTGTGGGTTGTCATCGGCGCGATGCTCGTCATTTTATGCAGGCAGGCTTCGCACTCGTTGAAACCGGATTCTGTCGAGCGAAGCACGCCGCACACGTCGTGTCGACCAACTTCGCCATCTTCGGACTGGGATTCATTACATTCTTCTTCGTCGGATTCCCGCTTGCCTTTGGTGGCTTCAATTACGCCCCGATGGGTCTCGAAGCTCCGATCGGTGATGCGCTTCTCGGTAGCGGAAACTGGGTGTTCCTGTGGAAGGGCGGATGGGCATTGTCTGGTGGCGGCATCACTCCGGCACTTCTCGGGTTCTTCCTCTACATGGGGGTAGCGACCTAGTCTCGTGAGATGACCATGACGAGTACTCCTGCCAAAGCCGAGCGTTGGACCGCGCAATGGAAGGAACTCTATGAAGAGGTCATCACAACTGGCCTGTGCACTGGTTGTGCCGGGTGCGTTGTCACATGCCCCCACGATGTCATCGGTTACGAACATGTCGAGGGTAAGTACAAGCCATTCCATCTTGAAGAAGAACTTGGTCTTAGCAACTGCATTCATGGCGAGAAAGGCTGCACAACGTGTACGAGGGCATGCCCTCGATTTCGCTCATGGGAACCCGCCGCTGACATGCACCTCTTTGGCCGCACACGTGAACCAGATGAAATGGGTGGCATCTGGCGCCAACTTCTTCTCACTCGCGCTGCCGACAAAGAGCAGCATGAAAAGGGCCAGGATGGTGGCTTCGTGTCAGCCATGCTCGTGTGGCTGCTCGAAAATGACTACATCGAAGCCGCGCTGGTGAGCGGCGTCGAAGACGACGATGCTTGGAAAGCAAAGCCTGCGCTTGCGCGCAACAAAGATGAAGTGTTGGCGACGGCTGGAAGTCGTTACACGTACTGTGCGAATCCGCTGGCGCTACGCGATGCGAAAGAGCAAGGTTTCAATCGCCTCGCACTCGTCGGTATGGGTTGCCAAACCTCGTCTCCTCCGGTGATGTGGGACCGCAAGGCCGGCAAAGTGTCGAAGCCATTCCTGTTCAACATCGGACTGTTGTGCTCGAAGACTTTCGACGATGCCATCTTCCCCGAACTTTTTGAGGCCAAGTACGGTCTGAAGAAGCAAGAGATGGTGAAGATGAACATCAAGGGCGTGTTCCAAATCTGGATGAAAGATGGCTCGTACCACGAGATCGACTTGAAGGAATGTCACAAGTGGACACGCGAGGGCTGCAAGCACTGCCCTGACTTCGCAGCCGAGCATTCCGACATCGCTACTGGCGGAATCGGCGAGGACAACGACTGGACACTCACCATCGTGCGCACCGCCCTTGGTGAAGAAGTAATCAACCGCATGATCAAGGACGGCGTCATCGTTGCTCGTCCGGCCCAGGAAGACGAGAAGGCAATGAAGCTGCTGCGCATGCTCTCAATCGTCAGTCGCCGACGCTGGCCAGAGTGGGCGGACAAAGCACCAAGTGTCGGTGTTCCGCCTCCGAAGAAAAAAGCCGACGCACCACCCGCGACCGACGCGAGCCACTAGGAGACACCGTGCCACTGCACCCACAAGCCCAAGCCATCGCCGACCTCATGGCGGCATCTGGCGCTCCTGCTCTGAATGAACAGTCGCCTCAAGCTGCGCGACAGATGTATGAGGCTATGCGTGTGCCATCGACAGAAGATGTGCACGAGATTCGTGACGTCGATGCGAACGGCGTTCCCTGCCGCCTCTACAAGCCGTCAGCTGACGTGACCGGACTACTCGTGTATTTCCACGGTGGCGGATGGGTGATCGGAAGTGTTGACACACACGATGGCGGCTGTCGCTCACTCGCAAATCGCACCGGTCACGCGGTGCTTTCTGTGGACTATCGACTCGCACCCGAACACAAGTATCCGGCGGCGCTCGAAGATTGCCTGCAGGCACTCCGTTGGGCACACGACAACGCGGCGTCGCTTGGCATCGACGCAACTCGCCTCGCTGTTGGCGGTGACTCTGCCGGTGGACATCTGGCGGCCCTCGTTGCGCAACTGCAACCTGTGCCACTCAAGTTCCAACTTCTCGTGTATCCGGTGACGGATGCGCACATGATTTCGCCGTCATACAAGGAAAACAAAGATGGTCCCTTGCTCACCGCTGATGCGATGCAGTGGTTCTGGGATCACTTCATCGGTGGAGTGGCGCGACCAGATGACCCCCGTGTGTGTCCCATCATGGCCAGCGACACAGTTCTAGCGAGCACACCACCAGCGCTCGTGATCACTGCAGAGTTCGACCCGCTACGTGATGAAGGCGAAGAGTACGGACGCCGACTCATGGAAAATGGAGTCAATGCATCAGTTGCTCGCTATCTCGGCATGTTCCACGGGTTCTTCTCGATGTTTGCGATGCTCGACGATGCGCACGCTGCACATAGCCACGCTGCTGCACTCGTGAAGAAAGCTCTCGACGCCTAGATCAACTGCGCAACAGACTGAGTGCTGTTGCAAAAACATCATCCAACATCTTCTCGGTGAGTTTTCCGGTGAAGGTGTTCTGCTGACTTGGGTGGTATGAACACACCAGCGTCACCGACTGTGCCGGCACCACCACACCGTGTACGAACTTCGGCTTTGGTCGAATGCCAAACTCTCGACATGCCGCGTCATACGCAAAAGAACCGAGGCACACCACCACTTGCACGCTCGAGAGCAGTGAAATCTCTCGGGTAAGAAAACCTCTGCACGCATCACGTTCATCTGGTGTCGGCTTGTTGTCGGGTGGAGCACACCGCACTGCTGCCGCGACATATGCACCCGAAAGCATGAGCCCATCAGAGCTATCCGTCGATGTTGGTTGGTTGGCAAGACCGCATTTGTGCATTGCCCGGTACAACCAATCTCCGCTGCGATCACCGGTGAACATTCGCCCTGTTCGGTTTGCACCGTGTGCAGCCGGCGCCAAGCCAAGAACAAGAACTCGCGCGTCTGCATCTCCAAAACCTGGTACCGGCCTGCCCCAATAGGTGTCGTCCTTGAACGAAGCTCGCTTCTCGATAGCCACACTCTCTCGCCATTCCACCAAACGCGGGCATGCACGACATGACGTGATGTCGGCAATGAGCGCGCTCAGAGAATCGCCATGTGTACCGGTCGACGACATGTGTTTGACCTTAGATTGGCATCACGACACGCATCGCAATAGTTTGCATGTATGCCACGCGCCAAAGCATCTTCATCTCCGACATCCACGTTGATGCTGTTTGTGCGGCACGGTCAAACACCAACGACTGGTCAGGTACTTCCCGGCCGCGCCGCCGGCCTTCACCTCTCAGACAAAGGACGGGAACAGGCAGAGACAGTGGCCCGTCGTTTGGCGGATCTGCCCCGAGTTGACGCCGTGTACGCATCACCGCTCGAACGCGCTCGCGAAACAGCCGCCCCCATCGGGAAGGCTCTCGGTCAGCGTGTCCACATCGAAAAGGGTCTTCTCGAGTGTGATTTTGGGGCATGGACAGGGGCCAAGCTGTCGGCCCTCATGAAAAAGCCGGAATGGTCGACCGTCCAACGTGCGCCTTCGACGTTTCGGTTCCCGGACGGCGAGAGTTTCATCGACATGCAGTCGCGCATGGCAAACACGGTGGACACGCTGCGAGAGCGACATCGTGGGGGTGTCGTCGTATGTGTCAGTCACGCCGACCCAATCAAGGCCCTCATTGCCCACGCCATGGGTACGCATCTTGATTTGTTCCAACGAATTGTCATCGGCACGTGCTCAGTGAGCGCAGTGTCGTACATGACGTCGGGTCCCGTGGTTCTTACTGTCAACTCCACCGGTGGTTCGCTGTCAGACTTGCGTCCCAGTTGACATGAGTTTTCTCTACGAGTTCGATAATGCTGATGCATTCCGTACGGGCGCCGTTGGCGAGCCTGGTCAGCGCACTTTCTTCATTCAGATCAAAGCCGATGGTCGTGTGCTCAACGTGAAATGCGAGAAACAACAAGTCGCAGCCATCTCGCAGCATCTTCGAAATTTGCTAAAGGATCTTCCAGAATCTCGATCAATGCTGCCCGACGCCTCGCTTCAACATAAAGACATCGAAGTTGATTTTGTATTGGGCACCATCGGCCTCGGATATGACCGCAGTGGCATGCGCATGTTCATCCAACTAGACGAACTGGTCATCGGGGATAGTGATGACAGCGAGACCGAAATGACTGCCATGGATGAAGACGACGCGCTCGACGAAGACGATGCACTGGCGGGTCGGGTGCGTCTATTCATCTCTCCCGAACAAGCTGAGTCCTTCTGCAATGCCGCAGACACCTCGGTGGCTGGTGGCCGTGAGCCATGTCGCTGGTGCGGCGCCCCCAAAGATCCACGCGGACACGCTTGCCCCCGCATGAATTGACCTCATGCCTGGTTTGTACACCACAGATACTGAAGACGTTCACTCATTGTTGGCCAATGGCGTCATAGAGGTGATTGGACGTCTTGCAGGAAGCAGCAATGCCACTCTTTTGGTTCGTCTCGAGCACGAAGGCGGACACGGCCACGCCGTGTACAAACCACTTCGCGGCGAACGTCCACTCTGGGACTTTCCACCAGGGCTATACAAACGAGAGGTTGCTGCCCGCGTTCTGAGCGAGATTCTGGAGCTGAACCTTGTGCCAACCACGATCGTACGCGAGGGACCTTTTGGTGAGGGCTCACTGCAACTCTTCATCGATGCCGATCCGCAAGAGCACTATTTCAGTATCTACGAGTCACGTCCCGATCTGCATGATTGCTTACGTGATTTCGCATTTTTTGACTTCATTGCCAACAACACCGACAGAAAAAGTGGCCATATTTTGCTCGATATGGAAGAGCACTTATGGGGCATCGACCACGGTGTGTGCTTCAGTGCGGACTTCAAATTGCGAACTGTCATTTGGGATTTTGCAGACGAAGACATCCCCTCCCGCCTCTTGGACGCAGCCGCTCCACTTGTGAGCAAGGTTCCTCTTGGCCTCGCCGCACTTCTCGACGATGATGAAGTTGAGGCTCTGCAGCAACGGGTGAAGTACCTATTGGAAAATCCTCAATTTCCTGTTGACCACTCGGGTCGACGCCACCCATGGCCCCTCATCTGATGACGTCCGAGAATTTCGAACACATCTCCGAAAGTTGGCAGCAACTAGTCGACCGAGTAGATCTTGATGGTCTCATTCGGCTTATCGACGACACCGTGTCTGATCGCGACTGGGCACGTCTCGTGCGGATACGCGACGCTTGCACTTCGGCAGTGAAAACCGGTCGTCAAGTGTGGCCTATTGCCACACTTGCGAACTACCGCTTGGCACTGTGGGCCCCGGCAGAATTTGCATGTCGATCACTCGATGATTCACTTCGCACCTTCATGCCAGGTCCAATCAGTGAAATTCTCGCCGTCCATCACTCGTGGGGCGACCTTGCGCCGTATCTTGAATCGTCTCCTGATCGTTCACTTGTTGCACATGAGCGAGCACTTCGAGGAGACATCATCGACTCGAACGAATTCACGACGCTCGATATGCCCTTTGCCCTTCAGTCTTGGGAGCCTTCATACGACATACCGACATACACGGATGATGGCGGACAATTCCCTGCGCCACCGGCTCCGTCAACAACAAGTGTCACTACAACTTCATCGGAGATCATCGATGATCCTGACACAACCACCGCGTTTCGCCTGCTGGTGGAACCGTGGACAGCAGCATCGAATGGTCGTGCTGACATTGCGATAGTCGAAGGTGATGGCCTCGCAGCATTGGGTGCCCTCGGCGTGAATGATGCAGCGCGTTGCGAGATTGACAGTTCACTCGCCCTTCGGTGGTTGGTGTGGGCCGCATCAAGCGGTGGTGCTCACGGACGGCGACGCGGCCGTGCGAACGGACGATCACTGACGTGGTGGTTCCTGCACCAATTTCTCGACCTCGGTGACGCATGGCCAACTGATCCAGACGAACTCGGAGAACGCATCACTGACCTGACGTTTCATCTCTGGGATACGAACGAGCCCATCGCGGGCTGGGCGTTGCAACTCACCATCGAAGACTCCGCAACGGGACTGGCATGCGCCATACATGCAAAAGACGCCGCCTAACGGCGGCGTCTCTCACAAATAGTTGAGTTTCGTCAGCGGGACTTGAGTGCCTCGATGAGCTTGGGCAACACCTTGTGCACGTCGCCAACGATGCCCAAGTCGGCGATACCGAAGATCGGCGCTTCCTTGTCCTTGTTGATGGCGATGATGTTCTTCGAGCCCTTCATACCCACCATGTGTTGAGTGGCGCCTGAGATACCAGCAGCGATGTACACGCTCGGCTTCACGACCTTGCCAGTCTGACCAACTTGGTAGCTATAGGGCACCCATCCGGCGTCGACAATCGCACGTGATGCGCCAGGTGCACCCTTCAGAATCTTGGCGAGGTCCTCGACCATGGCGAACTTGTCCGACTCGCCGAGTCCGCGACCACCAGAAACCACCACGTCAGCTTCATCGAGCTTCGGACCAGTTGTCTCTTCGACATGTACGGCCAACACCTTTGCGCCGCCTGTTGCACCAAGGTCTGGTACCTGGACGGCAGTAACAGCAGCTGCGTCGCCACCCGAGGCTTCGGGAGCGAAGCTCTTCGGACGGAATGCTGCGAGGAACGGACCATCACCCGTGAACGTGGTGCTGACGAGAGTGTTTCCACCAAAGATTGGTGTAACCGTCGTGACGCCGTCTCCACTGTCAGCGATGTCAATGTTGTTGGTGATGACTGTCTTGTTCAGCTTCACCGAAAGGCGTGACATGGTGTCACGGCCTTCATAGTTCTGCGGGAACATGATGAGGTCGGGCTTGTCGCCCCCATCGATGACGGACTTCATCGCCGCCGCAATGGCAACGCCGGGAATGTTCGAGCCATGATCGGCCGCATACACCTTCGTTGCGCCGTACTCTCCGAGTGCTGCAGCAATTGAATTGCCATCTCCGCCCATGAAGGCTGTGACGTTGGACGACAGTGAACGTGCCTTGGTGAGCAGTTCGAGAGTGGCGCTTGTTGGTGCACCGTTCGCAGCTTGTGCGAAGACCCAAATGTTGTTGAGTGCCATTGCTGTTCTCCTAACTGCTCTCAGATGACTTTCAGGTTCTCGAGGAACCCGACGATCTTGCCGAATGCTTCTCCGTCATCTTCGATGATCTCACCGGCTTGACGGGCTTCTGCTTGGGTGACACCGGAGATTTTCTGACCAGCACCTTCCCAACCAACTGGCGTGACTCCGAGGTCGGACGCTTTCACTTCTTCAATCGGCTTGTTCTTTGCCGCCATGATTCCTTTGAACGATGGATAACGAGGCTCCACCACGCCGGCGGTGACGCTGATGACTGCGGGCATCGGGCACGAGACTTCGTCGTATCCGGATTCGGTCTGACGATCGACTTTCAGTGTTCCACTGTCGACTGAAACTTTCTTGGCGAACGTGACCGAAGGAAGACCGAGCACTTCGGCCATCTGCTCGGGAACCGTTCCGGTGTAACCATCGGATGACTCAGTTGCAGCAATGATGAGATCTGCACCACCGAGTTTCTGCACGGCCGCCGCAAGAATCTTTGCTGTTGTCAATGCATCGCTTCCCTGCAGTGCTGGGTCTGACACGAGCACACCTTTGGCTGCACCCATGGCAAGTGCGGTGCGCATGCCAGATGTCTCGCTGTTGGGTGCCATTGACACGAGGTTGACTTCGCCACCACCTGCCGCATCGACAAGCTGCAATGCCATCTCGACGCCGTACATGTCGGAGTCGTCGATGACGAGTTTGCCGTCACGCTTGAGGGTGTTGGTTCCCGCATCGAGGGCACCTGGTGCCGCCGGATCGGGGATTTGCTTGACGCATACGATCACGTTCATAAGGTGACCATTGTTACCCACTCGGTCGGACATAAACCAACTGGCACAAGGTTCTTCCCCGAGGTGTGGCGTGACCCTCGTCGCAGGCTCGCTGGTACCGTAAAGCCCCTTGCGACTGCTACTGATCGTCAATTCCTTCGCCTCGTCGGTGACCGCCCGAAACACCGTGGTGGTCCACCAGCGCCTGTCCCGGCACCACGACGTACAGGTCGTCGAGACCAACCGACGAGGCCATGCCACCCGCTTTGCCCAAGATGCGGCGATGCGGGGCCTCAATGCTGTCGTCGCCTACGGCGGAGATGGCACTTTGAACGAAGTCGCCACGGGCGTTGCGGGAAGCGACACCGCTCTTGCCGTCCTGCCAGGTGGAAGCACCAACGTCTTCGCCCGCACTCTCGGCATGCCAAACGATGCACTGGCCTCGGTTGACCTCATCATCGAGGCACTCGGCAGAGGCGACATCAAGTCAATCGGACTTGGCAAGGTGAACGGTCGCTACTTCACGTTCCACACTGGTGTCGGTTATGACGCCGCCGTTGTGAAGCGCGTCGAGCAACGTGCCGCGCTGAAGCGATACGCCGGTCATCCGTTGTTTGTCGTCGCGGCTCTTCGCACATGGGCATTCGACTACGACCGTCGCAAACCACATTTCAACGTGAACGTGGGCGGCGCTGCGAACAACACAATTCCTGGGGCGTATTTCACAATCGTCATGAACACGAACCCGTATACCTATCTCGGCCCACGACCGTTCGACCTCGTTCCATCAACGGATCTCACCAAGGGTCTGTCGGTAGTCACATTCACTTCGATGAACGCGACAAAGATCTTGCGATCAGTCGGAACCGCACTACGGGGCGGAGGTGTGTCGTCGAACTCTTGGCTCGATGTGCAGTCGAATGTTTCAGAAGTTGTCGTGTCGAATGAACGGGCGTTTCCGTATCAGATGGACGGTGACTATTTGGGCGAGGTCAAGGAACTGCGTTTCGAGCATGTTCCTGATGCTGTGCGCTTGGTGCAGTCATTTCCCCAGCAGTGACCGCCTCACATTGAGTGCCACATCAGGCACATTCGTGCAGATGCCGTCGATGCCCCATTCGATGAGTCGCGTCATGTCGTCCTCGTCGTCGCACGTCCAACAGTTCACCGACAGGCCCTGTTGATGAAACTCATCGAGCATTTTTTGCGTCACTGACTTGTGCCAGGGATGCAAGGCGCTGTGTCCTTCCGAGGCAAGTGCTTGCGCTAGCGCCTTCACCCCGCGCGCATCGCAGTGAGTCATGAGCCAAGCGGTACGTATGTTGGATGCCAAGTCGCGCATGGCGATGATTGTTTCGCGACGAAACGAAGAGATGAGCCAGCGTTCTGACTCACCGCGATCGTGCAGCAATTTCGCCACACGCTCTGCCACGACGTCATGAGGGTCATAGTCCGGTTCTGACGGGTCGTTCTTGATTTCGATGTTCACCCACATGCCTTCACAGGCGTCCAGTGCGTGGCTCAATGTGGGTACCGACTCTGGAATCTCATCACGTGTCAACGTGACGAGAGAACTGCCGTCGGAAAGATGCGCATCGTGCATCACCACCAGTTCGCCATCGGCAAGTCGCCGAACATCCAACTCGACTGCATCAGAGCCAATGTCGCCCGCAGTCCGAAATGCCGCAAGCGTGTTCTCGGGCTTGCGGCGCGAGGCACCACGATGGGCGATGACCTGTGGATAACGCGTTGCTGTCATCATCTCCCCTTTCCCAACTTCATTGCGAAGAAGGTTTATCAGAGGCTGTAGTTCGTGCGAATGAGAATGACCGCAACCAAATCACAAGGATGCAACTTGGGCGAACCTCTTGCCATTCAGCAAAGACGGTCGTAGCGTTGCCTCGCACCGGTTCGCCCGATGCGCCCAGCACATCCACCCTGGCGCCCAGCGCCCCTGAACCCCCAAGAAGGAACCCGACGTGTCAATCCTCGCGTCCAGCCTGGCCCTCGGTAGCGCCGACTACACCTGGAGAAATCTCGCGACGTGTCGCGACACTGATCCAGAGCTCTTCTTCCCCGTTGGAACAACCGGCCAAGCACTTCTGCAAATCACGAAAGCCAAGAGTGTCTGTTGCGAATGCCCCGTTCAGGTTGAGTGCCTCGACTTTGCACTTGAGACAAACCAAGACACCGGCATCTGGGGTGGAACTTCAGAAGACGAGCGACGTCAGATTCGTCGTGAGCGCGCCGCTCGTGCGCGTGCGCAACGCCTTGCCGCTGCAGCCGCAGCCGCAGGCTGAACAACTTCGTTTCGTCTAATCAACGCGTAGCGGAACACTCAGTTCGACTGCAGTTCCGCGATATCCCGGCCTCAACGTCAGGTTGGCTTCGTTCAACTCCTCGCTCGTTGGCTGGCGCATGTCGATTGTTCCCGCCAGCTCCGTCGTCACGAGCGTGCGGACAATCGACAAGCCAAGGCCCGTTGCCGCGGAAAGATCAAATTCGTCGGAGAGACCGCGTCCATCATCACTGACCTTGATCGTCAGCACCGTGTCGTTTGAATCCAGGGTTACGACGACGGTCCCGCCGCCCTCACCTTCGGGGAAACCATGGTCGATGGCATTTTGAAGCAGCTCCGTCACAACAACCGACAACGGTGTGGCAATCGTTGCCGGGATACGCCCACCGTCACCGTTCACCACGAATCGAACTGGCCTATCCGGTGATTGCAGGCCTTCTTCGGACAGACGCAAGAGCGGCCGGACAATTTCAATGAAGACGACGTCGTCACCTGGCTCGCGCGACAAGGTCTCATGAACCAATGCGATGGTTCGAATTCTTCGAACTGACTCGGCCACAGCCTCGCGTGCTTCATCCGACTTCAGACGGCGGCCCTGCAATCGAAGAAGTGCGGAGATGGTCTGCAAGTTGTTCTTCACTCGATGGTGAATCTCACGGATGGTGGCATCTTTTGAGAGCAACAGTCGATCACGCCGACGAAGCTCGGTGACATCACGGAGCAACATGACCGCACCAGTCACAACTGGTTCGGAGTTGAGAGAGCTACCCAACACCGGAAGACAGCGGGTCAACAGCGTGACATCAGAAGTCTGCTCGAACTCTTCGACGACGGGCTCTTTGCGCTCGAACGCCTGACGCACAGGACTATCGATGATGCCCATTTCGGCCAGTGTTTGACCAACAACATTTGCGCTGATTCCAACACGATGAAGTGCCGATGTCGCATTTGGTGACGCGTACACCACTACTGCGTCTTCATCGAGCACGATTGCTCCGTCTCCTACTCGTGGAGCCACACTGCTATCGGCAACGCGACCGGGGAATGGAAACAGACCGGCCGCAATCATGTCCGCGAATCGTGCGAATAAGTCTTGATACGTGCGCTCTAACTGGCCCGGCTGGCGAGCGCCCCTCGTACTCCACTCACGTGTCAGCACTGCGATGCTCTTGCCCTCGTGCACAACCGGAATGGCCGTCATGAAACACGGATCCACCAAGTCTTCGACCATGATTTCGCCCTCAGTAATGGTCTGCGAGTCAAACGCCGCCGCGAGCAAGGCAACTTCGGTGTCGTTTGCGAACGCACCAACCCAGTCAACGACATAGAGCGTCTGTCCGGTCGCTGCTCGAACTTGAGCAATGACCAGCCACGTTCCTTCATTGGTCGGAACATAGAGAAGCAGGTCGGCAAAGCACAGGTCGGCAAGCATCCCCCACTCACCGGTCAAGGCCTGAAGATGGGACACGTCTTCTTTTGAAAGTGCCGTGTGCTGTCGCGCAAGTTCTCCGATGGTCGCCATGAACTGTCCTCCGCTGACAGTCTGCCCTACTCGACGAAGAGGCTCTGGGCTATCCCGTCGACCACGGCCACTGCATCGACCGCCATGTCAGGTATGTCTAGAACTCGAAAGTCGCGCGTCGTGAATTGCCGGCGCACTTCAGCATGCTCCTCACACTTCCGAGATTGGGATCGCCGCGCAAGCTGGAGCGCCGAGAGAACTCGCTCGACCGAAGCGATGTCGTGCCCGATGCGCGCGGCCAGTTCCTCGGTGGTACCGATGTCGTTGCCGTCTGGGCATGGCATCGTGCGATTGACCACGACGGTCGGGTGATGCGCAGTCCGGCTGTTGATGCGATCGAGCAGGTAGTTGGCTTCACGCACGGAATCCGTGCCTGGGCTGGTAACAACCACATAGTCACAGTCGGGCGAATCGAGCAAGGCTCTAACCAGTCGTGCTCGTTCCACAAATCCCTCTTCCAGTGCCTGTAGCAAGACAAAGAACTCGATGATGTCGGTCAGGAAGCGCGCACCCAGAACTCGGTCAGCAATTTGAAAGAACGGTCGCGAGGCCAATCCGATGAATCTGTTTCGATACGGGATCGTGAGCCATCGAACGAGGCGTCCACCGAAGAACTCGGCCATTCGATCTGGTGCGTTCAGAAAGTCGAGTGCGTTGCGTGACGGAGGCGTGTCAACGACGACCACATCAAATTCGGAATTCGAACTCAACTCATACAGTCGCTCCATGGCGATGTAGTCATGGCTGTTCACGAACCGTGCTGTGATGTTCTGATATAGCGGGTTACACAACAGTCGCTCGGCCGCTGCTGCATCTGGTGCAAATCTGCGGACCAAGTCGTCCCAGCCAGCTTTTGCATCAAGCATGGTGGCGAACAGCCCACCGCCAACTTCGACCACTTCGTTCCCTGTCAGCGACAAGCCGAGAGATTGCGCAAGGCGCTTCGCTGGATCAATAGTGAGCACCACTACGCGCCCACGAGATGCTGCCAGAGTCTTTCCGATTGCCGCGGAGACACTCGTCTTGCCCACGCCACCAGGTCCACACACAATCACGCAACGCCCGTGCAGATCGGTGAGCTGGTTGTCAGTGCTCACAACTCTTCACCCAGACGTACCACCATTGTTTCGTCGACATCGACCTTTGAGTCGTCGTCGCCCCACCCACCAATCTCTGGCATCACGATGTACTCGACATCGCCAACGGCATCTTTCAGATCATTGACCGACACACTTTGAATCTCGCGTACTTTTGTCGCTCGCTCCATAGGCTGACACAACGTGGGTGGCAGGACTTCGCACAAGGCACGCCAGGTCGACTCGTCAGTTGTTGCCACGAGTGGTGCTTCGATGCGATTGAGCACCAACCATGAGAGATCTGTCTTTGTTTGTGAGCGAATTGACTCGACAAGGTCGATTGTTTCAGTGACAACCAACTCCTCAGGCACAACTACCGGGACGACCGTGCAGAGTGACTCATCCTCCAGAATCTTGATCATCCATTCCGTTTGATCGCGCAACATGCCAATGCCGGCGAGTTGTCCGACTATGCGCGGGGCAGCAATTTGACTGACGATGTGACCAGTGGCCTCAGAGTCGACAATGACGATGTCGTAGTTGTCTTGACGCACTTCATGGCACAGCTTTCCGATGCCGAGAATTTCCTTCACTCCAGGGGCTGCATCCGCAACAAAATCGAACACTGCAGCAAGTGGAGTGACTTTGGTGAGCAATGGAATTCGAACAAACAGTCGGAGGTACTCACGAAGAGATTGCTCCGTGTCCATCACCATGGCCCACAGATTCGGCTCGACAAGCCGGGATTCGAATGTCAACGAATCGCCACCAACACGTGCAGAGACAGAACCCTTAGCGTCCATCTCGCACAACAAGGTGCGTAGCCCGCGCCTTGCAGCGACACGCGCGAGCGCTACTGCGACAGTGGATTTTCCGACTCCTCCCTTTCCGGTGACAAACACCAGTCGGTGACGAAGAAGTGGTGTCAGATCAGCCGCCGAAGCCGATGCGTCGGTCGATGCCACTGGAGCCGATTTCGACATACGCGATTTTCTGTGACGGAACTGCCACGTCGCGTCCACGCTTGTCGGTGATCCATAGCGTGTCGACAGCACCGCTGAGAGCGGCCTCGACGCGAGCCTTTACGTCGTCGCGAAGTGCATCATCATCGGCTAGTTCGATAGAAATCTCGCGAGGTGATTGTGTGACTCCGATGCGCAGGTCCACGGGTGCTCCTTGTTCGTTCGAAGATGTTGTCGACACACTCACCGTACAGGTCAGATGAGCTTCAGACCCTTGCTGAAACGCTTCTTTGGCGCCATCTCCTCGATCTTCTCTGCGAGAGCGAAGAAGGCACGACCTGGTTCTGAATCTGGTGCGACCGCAACGATGGGACGTCCGTCATCGCCTCCCTCACGGAGCTGTGCGACGAGTGGGATTTGTGCGAGCAATGGCACCTCAAGCTCTTCTGCCAATTCGCGTCCGCCGCCTGCGCCGAACAGTTCGTAACGCTTTCCATCGTCCCCGGTGAACCACGACATGTTCTCGATGACTCCCTTGACGGGCAAGTTAACTTTCTCTGCCATCGCTGCCGACAAACGCGCCACTTTCTGAGCAGCCAGTTGCGGCGTCGTTACTACGTACACCTCGGCGCGAGGCAGATACTGGCTGAGGCTGAGTGCGATATCACCGGTGCCCGGCGGCATATCGATGAGCAAATAGTCAGGCTCGTCCCAGAACACATCGGTGAGGAACTGCTCAAGCGCCTTGTGCAACATTGGCCCACGCCAAATGATTGCTTGGCCTTCTGGCACGAAATAGCCGATGCTGATGCATCGGACTCCCCACGCTTCTGGGGGCAACAACATCTGGTCAATGACAACGGGATCACGTTCGGCACCGAGCATGCGAGGAATGGAGAATCCGTAGATGTCGGCGTCGACAATGCCGACTTTGTGGCCGCGTGCTGCGAGTGCCACAGCCAAGTTCGTGGTGACGCTGCTCTTCCCAACGCCGCCCTTGCCCGATGAGATGAGTAACGGGCGCGTCTTGCTGTCATTGCTTGCAAATGGAATCGCCCGACCTTCAGCATGGCCGTGGGCAGCATTGGTACCAGCAGACGCTGCTGCATCGCCATGCACCAGACGACGAACTTTTTCGCGCTCTGCATCGTTCATCACCGCGAAGTCGATGGACACGTTTTTCACTCCATCGAGCGGCATGACAGCAGTGGTCACTCTGTTCTGAATCTCGTTTCGTAAGGGACATCCAGGAACTGTCAGTACGACAGTGAGCGATACTGCACCTGCGTCGTTGCGCACGTCTCGAACCATGCCAAGGTCGACAATCGAACGATGAAGTTCCGGGTCTTCGACAGGGCGGAGAGCTTCGATGATCTGTTCAGGGCTTGCGGTCATGGGGGTACTTCCGGTTGGGGACGTCGGTAATTTGCACTACGGCTATAGGTAGAATACCGATGTGGCTGAAGTGACGACCACCCCTGTGATGACACCGAAGTCATTCACTGCCACTGTGTCTGCCATCACATCCGCGTTTGGCGACCCAACTCGACGAGCCGTATATCTGTTCGCTCGCGAGCGCCCAGACGGCGTCACCGCATCTCAAGTGGCAGACAAATTCGACCTTCATCCGAATGTGGCTCGACACCACCTCGAAAAACTTGCTGCGGGCGGTTACGTCGAAGTGTCAACCGAACACGCAAAGCGCAGTGGCGCTGGTCGGCCGAGCAAGCACTACCGAGTCGCCACAGCCGGGCATGAACTTGAATTCCCTGTACGAAGCGACGACTTGGTGCTGACACTTCTCGGAAAAGCCCTTGCTGCACTTCCCGCCGACAAAGCACACGATCTTGCCGAAGAAGTTGGCCAAGAGTACGGCCGAGCCATGGCAGCTGGCCTCACTGGTAGCGATGTTGCTGCGAGCCAACGCTCACTGCGCTCAGCCATGCAAGCAGTTGCCGATGCGCTGACTGCTCACGGATTCGCAGCGCACGCAGAAAAACGCAACAACGAACTCCGCATCGTCACAAGTCATTGTCCCTTTGGTGACGTGGCCATCGAGAATCCGGTCATCTGCTCTGTTGATCGCGGAATGGTGAAAGGAATGCTCGATGCCCTGTATGGGTCAACCGACCCTGAGCATTCAGAGTCGTTGCCAAAAGGTGACACCTTCTGCACCACCACAATTAACTAACGACGACGTCAGCTAATACGTCTCAATCGCCCCAGTAACGCTGTTCCAGAAACGGATCACCGTACATGTGGTAGCCGTTTCTCTCCCAGAAGCCTGGCTTGTCTCCCGCCATCAACTCAAGCGCACGCAGCCACTTTGGCGATTTCCAGAAATAAAGGTGCGGAACGACAAGTCGGACGGGTCCGCCATGTATCGGCTCGATGGGCTCACCGTCGTATGCGTACACCACGAGCGAATCGTCACGCATCACGTCTTCAAGTGGAAGGTTCGCTGTGTATCCATACTCGGCATGTCCCATCACATGCGATGCGTCTGCCTGTACACCAGCTGCGGTGAAAAGATCGCGTACGCGAACACCGGTCCACGACGTGTCGAACTTCGACCACTTGGTTACGCAATGAATATCGGTGGTGATGGTGTGAGACGGCAGTGCAGTTAGTTCTTCGAACGACAATGTGTAGGGCTTGTCGACAAGTCCTGCGATGGTGAGCGACCATTCACCCGGTTCATACGTCGGAACGTCACCGACATGAAGCACTGGGAAACGCTCGGTGAGGTATTGGCCGGGCGGCAATCGAACTGGGTCATAGCCCTTTGCAACGACATCATCACGATTGCGGTCAAAGAAACCCACGCCTCAATTGTGCCTCAGCTGCCCAGGGGCTGCTGGATCGGAGCACCAACCGAAGTGATAGCCACCGTTTCAGTACCTCTCACAAGAAGGAAGGCCAAAGAGACGTGGCCGGCACAGATGATCGAGAGCACCGCGCTTGTGTGAATCACACCAAAAAGTGCGACTCCCGCGACAATTCCAACTGCATAAGCGACGTTGTACATCACGTCGTATGCCGCAAATACCCGACCCAATACCTCAACCGGAGTGTTCGCTTGTACGGACGAGTCAGTACAGATCCGCAGATTCTGAAAAGCAAACGCACATAATGCAACTGACGCCAGTTGCACTCCAGGAGATCCTGCGACCTGACCCATCACAATGAAGAATGCGGATGACAGCGAGGCGAGCACAGCTATGGAGCGACGACGAAAACGCTCGACAAACCACTCGGCAGTAAGAGAGCCCATGAAGTTACCCAATGAGATGAGGGCGAGCAGTAATGCAAACCCAACCGCTTGTAGCGACAGTTGGCTTCCTACATGAAGTGCCACTGAAGCCACGGTCACGCCGAGAAAGAGGCGGAGTGATGCTGTCGAGCCGATGGCAAACTTAATCTTCGAGCCCAAAAGATCACCGAGGAGGTCTGCTCGAGAAGAAGCTCTGCGAACCTCTCGCAGCAAGAAGATACTCATGTCGATTGACTTGAACATCTGGCTTGCAGCAACTTGTAGAACTGCTGCAAAAGCCAATGCGAGATACCAGTTGCCATCAATAAGGACGGCAGCAACGCCACCCCCTATTAATCCAGAGCCCATCCCAAGAATGAAAGACATTGAATCGATAGCCGGCAGTTCGTGACGCCTCACGAAATGTACGACACTTGCAGTTCGCGCGCTGTACAAGATACGAGTTGTTGCCAACATCAAGGCAAGGCACACCAACGCGAGTTCGGAAAGGGATGCGTGCAAGCAGCACATCAAAGACAGCGACAGCACACCCCTGAAGGCATGCCCTGAGACGAGCACATGTCGACGATTGAATTTGTCGACCACAATGCCGGCGAGTGGACCTACAAGAACCATCACGGGGAGCATCATCCCAATAGAGAAGAGAAGAGACGACTTCATCGACTCCTGGTTGTTCGTAAACAGCAGCATCTGTGCAGCAACGAGTGATGTTGCCGCATCACCAATCTGCCCGAGTGCTTGTCCAGCGAGGAGAGGTTTCACGCCTTGCATACGAAGAATGTCGCGGCGTCGAACATGGAGTTGATGACTCCGGCGAATGAAACTTTTTCTGACTCTCGTCGTTGAAACTTCGCGTGTAGAGGTCACAATCAAACTCTCCCCCATCAATGGTGGACTCAGATTGACAATTGGGTGAACGCAAATGAAATCTGCCCAATGCAGCAATTTCATGTGGGTACCCTGATGCCATGGTGATCGCGTTCGTCCGACACGCACACGCTGGGTCACGCAGCGCATGGACAGACGACGACAAACTGAGACCGCTTTCCGTCAAGGGTGAACGTCAAGCCGCGGCTCTCGTCTATGAGCTTCGTCAGGTAGGGGTCACTGCATTGATCTCAAGTCCGTATCTGCGCTGTGTCCAGACCCTTCAACCGCTCTCAGAGGAGACAGGAATTGCGGTGACAGTCGACGAGCGTCTTTCAGAAGACAGTTCTTTCGAAGTCACCTTGTCGCTACTCGAACATGCACCCGACGGCGCGGTGTTGTGTAGCCATGGCGATGTGATTCCTGCGACGGTCGACGCTCTCGTTCGACGGGGAATGTTCGTCGACGGCCCCGCTGCCCTACGAAAGGGCGCGGCCTATTTTTTGCATCGTGATGGTGGAACGTTCACCAGAGCTCATTACTTACCGCCCCCTGACATCAGTTAATTGTCACTTGCCTTCGACGGCTGCATTCACCTGGTCGACAATCGAGTTCACTAGTCCGAGTACTTCATGGGGCGGATTGCCTGCGAGACACTTATCGAGTGGTGGTTTGGCCAGTTCGGCATCGTCCAGGAAACGAAAGTTGATGATGCCCAAGAGACAAAAAGCGTCGGTGTAGGTGTTGTCAACCTCGATGGCACGAGTGATGTCGGTGAGCGCCGTTGCAAGAGCAACTTTCTTGATGTCTTCTGACGCCTCACGAGAAGACAGAGCGAGCAGCCAAGAGCGATATGTGAGCGCTTCAGGGTTGTCTGGTTCGATCTTCAGAACCTCGGTGTACAAAGTGATTGCTTGTGCTGGGTCGTTGAAGTTGAGAAGTCGAGCTTGCGACAACAGCGTCGCGGTGCTCTGCTCAATTCCACCCGTTGCACTTTGCCCTGGAAGTCGTTGTCCACTGTTGTCTGCCACGAACCAACCGGCCGCCAATCCGAGCAGAACAACGACAAGAACAGTTACAGCACGCCGACCAAGACGATTCCCAGCGTCACTTCTCCGGCCACTTTTGGCATCCAATTGTCTTGTCAGCAGTGCAACTCGTGCGGTGTAGTCGTCACGCAGTGTCTCAAAGTCATGCTCATCAATGTCGCCGGCTTGACGCTCACGTTCGAGGTCGCGAAGCGAGTCAAGCAGAAATCGACGCTCTTCTCTCTGGGCATCATCGGTGCTCACCAAGGCACCTCATCATGGTCCTCTGGTTCTTCAGCCAACAATCTCGCGACCATCGCCCGGTCGTCATCTGATGGAACTAGACCTTGTTCTCGCCGCCAGCGCCTGAACGCAGCCGCGAGACCAGCCACAGAACAAACAAGAACCGAGACCGGCAATACCCACACAAGGGAATCGAAGCCGGTTGCGCGGGGCACCAAGAGCACTCGTCCGCCGAAACGCTCCTCTATATACGCGACGATTTGTTCATCATTGCGCTGTCCCGAAGCAACTTGGCGAGCCACTTCATTTTTGATGTTCACAGCTGCTGACGCTTGCGACACAAACACACTTTCGCCGTCACAAGTGGGGCACGCGAGTCGTTTCGTGATGACATCAATTCGTTCTTGTTGGGTGAGCGGGCCACTTTCACGACCAGCACCGACCGCAAGCAGACAAACCGTCACAATTGTCATGAACATCCACATGGGCCACGACTTCAATCGAGCCGACAACGGCTTTGCTTGTGAGGACCCCATCACATACCCTCGAAAGCCGCTTGCAGCTCTGTCACTTTTTCAGTGAGCAGATCTTTGGTGACTGCACCGATGAAACGCATTCGAACAAAACCGTTCGGATCAATGATCCAGGTCTCAGGAACTTTTGCCACCCCGAAGGCAACAGCGATTGATCCGTCGTCATCACGCACCTTTGGCCAGTCTCCGTTATTTGCGTCGAAGAAAGCACGAACTGCATTGTCGCTGTCGTCATTGATGATCGAGTACAACTCGGTGGGAGTTGCAACAGAGGTCTGGGCCTCGTGAAATGCGACCAATTCGGGATGTTCCTGACGGCAAGGAACACACGTCGAATTGAAGAAGTTGAACATCACCCAGCTTCCTCGGCGACGCGACAAATCGAATTGCGCGTTGTCCAAGGTGGTCGACTTCACCACAGGGGCTGGGTTACCGAGCAACGGCGACGCAGCGGTCTCTCGGTCCTCGGGCGAGGACACAACGAGAACGACGAAGAACAGCGCGACAACCACTCCGACTGCCGCGGCAATCAACGATGATCGTCGACTACGGGCCACAGATGCGACATTCACGACGGCCAGGTTTTCTCGGTCGTTCACAGTGAAGTTCCCGTCAATGCACTCGGAACAGGAGCAGACACCGGGTCTGTGGGACGGCGCCGGCGACCAGGAAACGCAGACAACACCGTGCCAATTGCCATGAGGATTCCACCGGCCCACATCCACGTCATCATCGGTTTGATGAACACTTTGATCTTTGCCTCGTCACTTGTTGGCTTCACCGGTGGCTCGAGAGTGAGATAAATGTCTTTCGACCAGCTCGACTTCACCGATGGCGTTCCGACGTTTTGCCCCATCGAAGTGAACTTGTGGATGGCTGGCCGATATGACTTACCACCGTCTATCGATACGTCGACCTTTATTGATGTACGTCGTGCATCAGACTCTTCGACGAAACCTTTGAGCTCGAACGTGTGTCCCCCGAAGGATGCGGGGACTCCTTTTGCAAGCGTCAACTCTTGGCTTCGTGTGTATGAGTTGGAGGCGGCAAGAGCCACCGAGATCATGATGACCCCGATGTGCACAATCATTCCGCCGTTTGCCCGCCCCACAAGGCCACGCCACTTCTGTCGACGAGTCGCAAGAACGAGCTGACGCAACGCTGCACCAGTAGCAAAGCCACCGAGCGCAAAGGTGAGCAGAGGTTCGAGGCCGGTTGCACCGAGAAGCACCGCTACTGCGAGTGCAGCAACCCCGCACCACGCGGGCCAAAACAGTCGCTGACTAAGCAGTTCCGTGGACGCTTTGCGCCATGGCAACACTGGAGCAATGCACATGAGGAACAACATGACGATGCCGATGGGGGTTGCGAGGCTGTCGAAGAACGGCTCGCCTACCACAATCTGGCGATTCTGAAGTGCCTCGACAATGAGCGGAAACACCGTTCCGAGCAGCACCACGAATGCGAACACCGAGAACAACACATTGTTCGCAAGGAACGCACCTTCTCGTGACATCGGTGAGTCAATGATTCCAGGTGAACGCAAACGGTCGCCCCGCCAACCAATGAGAACAAGTGACACCACCACCACGATCGCAAAGAAAGTGAGCAGGTAAGGGCCGATGTCACTCTCACTGAAAGCATGAACTGAATTCAAGATTCCCGAGCGAGTGAGGAACGTTCCGAGAATGGTGAGGCTGAATGTGGCGACGAGTAACGAAAGGTTCCACACACGCAACATTCCCCGACGCTCTTGCACGAGCACCGAGTGGATATATGCAGTACCGGTTATCCACGGCAACAGTGACGCGTTTTCAACTGGGTCCCACGCCCACACGCCACTCCACCCGAGCACTTCGTAACTCCACCAACCTCCAAGAACGATGCCAAACGTGAGGAAGCCCCACGAGAACAACGCCCAACGTCGTGTCTCGAGCAGCCAACCTTCACCGAGGCGACCCGTGACGAGAGCGCCAATGGCGAATGCAAACGGAATGGTGAAGCCGACATACCCGATGTAGAGAATCGGGGGATGAAAGAGAACGAGAATGTGGTTCTGTAACAGCGGATTCGGGCCTGGCCCATCAGTGACACCAGATTCGCCAGGAGCAAACGGGTTTGCCGGACCGATGGTGAGCAAGAAAAAGAAGAACGCAGTCACGAACATGGTGGCAAGCGCTGTGGCGACAAGCGGGTCGGTGACTTTGGCCCGATAGCGCCACGCAACCCAAGCGGTCATCAGAGCAAGCGCAAGTAGCCACATGAGAATGGAGCCTTCAAGGGCGCTCCACACCGCCGTGAAGTTGTACAACGCAGGCGTTGATCGTGAGCCGACTTTCTGGATGTAATCAAGCGAGAAATCTCTGGTGATCATGGCGTACTCCATTGCCACGAACGCGCCGACTGCTGACACCGCCGACAACGTGGCAAAGCGCAACGACAGGCGCAACACTTTCTCATCCTTTTGTCGCATGCCCATGACACACGACACGAAGCCAAAGAGTGCGCCGACCAAACCCACCAACAAGAAGGCTCGGCCGATCGGCCCCCCTATCCCTGCTGCACCGAGCACGCGGCCGCCTCTTCGTCAGATTCCTTCATGCGACTGTCATTCTTCTCGACATATTCGTTTGAGTGCTTTACTTCGATGCGATCACTCGCAAAGAGATCGTCCTGTAGACGACCGTGCGCAACAACTGGAATGCACTCTTGGAAGACTCCCCCAGGGTCACCTTCGTAACGAACTTGAACTGTCTTGTCATGAAAGGAGAGGTCGAATGTTGTTGCGCCGTTCTCCTTTGCAAGGCTTCCCTCGACGACCACCCCTTGCACGCGAATACGGCGCCCTTCATCGCACCCAGAGCGCACACCGATTTCATCGACATTGCAGTAATAGTCGATTGCACTCGTCAGAAATCGCGTGACCACTACACCACCAGCAACAATCGCGATAGCAACAATCACCATCGGCAACCAGCGACGTCGAGCGCGTGTTGCACCCTGCCCTGAAGTGGAGTCACCTGTGGTACGCGGGCTCAGATCCACGGCTTGTCCTTTTCATCTGTGAACTGTGCCGTGGAACGGGATCGTCGGAGAAACCACATCACATACAGTGCAATCGACCCGAATGTCACCACGTAACTTCCGATGATGAATGAGGCGTGTTCCATGGTCAGCGCACCTCAGCTTCCTGCCGACGCTGTTCAATTGCCACGTCAAGACCATGTGAGTCAACCGCATCCTGCAGGGCGAGCCCACGTTGACGGTGCAACACCATCCAAACGAACAACATTGTGAATGTCACTATGCCAAGAAAGAGCGTGAACAACATGAGCCCATCAAGTTCGACGTCAGTGCCACTGTTCGCCACAGTCGACTCTTGATGCAATGACCGCCAGATGACCACACTGAAATGCACGAGCGGAATCTCGAGGACTGCGAGAAGAGCAAGCACTGCTGAGCGTCGGGCCCGCTGTCTGAATGTGCCACCAAGGCCACGCACGGCCAAGTATCCGATGTACGTGATGAAGAGGAACGCGGTACTCGTCAGTCGCGCATCCCACACCCAATACGTACCCCAAGTGAGGCGCCCCCACAGACTTCCAGTGATGAGAGAGATGGCCACGAACAGCACACCAATTTCGGCAGATGCACCTGCAACTCGATCCCATGCAAGCGAACGATTCTTTCCGGAGAGATACACCGCAGAGACAACCGCAGTCAGTGCGAAGGCCACATATGCGACCCATATAGATGGAACGTGCACGTACATGATGCGAACTGTCGACCCCTGCACTACATCTTCGGCGGACACGAACAGTCCGAACACGATGAGCCACACGGTGAGGGCAAGAGTCGCAAAACCAAGGACACGCGTCGCGCGGGTTCCGGTGGGGGTCGATGTAGCTGACATGGAGTTCGTCTCTATTCGTCGATCAGCGGGCCAAATGCCACGGAACCGACAACACCAAAGATGACCGCAAACACGAGCAGTAATCCACTCCAGGGCCAACCTTCTGACACTTCTGCTCCTCCACTCTTGAACCCGGCCTCGGTGGCGCGCGTCGCACCGATGAGCACCGGCGCAACCACTGGCAGCAGAAGCAAGGGAAGGAGGGTTTCTCGGCCCCGAGCGCCTGCCGCAAGGCCTCCATACAGAGTACCGATGAAACCCAACCCACAACAGGCGAGCACCACCGTGACGAACACCACCAGCAGTCCGGATGGCTCAAGTTGCACGTTGTAGAGGAAAAAAGCGGTCGTGACCAAAATGACGTCGAGCGCGCACAATTGCACACCAAGTGCAAGTGACTTCCCCAAGAACAAAGCCCGTGTGTCGACACCTGCGACTCGCAGTGCATCGAGTGCACCATCTGCTGTTTCGACCGCAAATGACCGTTGCACTACCACCAACATTGAGAACATCGTGGCCAACCACACAAGACCTGGTGCGACACGTTGCAAGATGCCATCGTTGTCGAGTGCAAATGCAAACAAGATCATGATGACGACAGAAAATGGCGCAACCTGATTCACAAGAACTCGACTGTTGACCTCAGCTCGAAGATCTTTGAGCATCACAATTCTTGCCAAGTTGACAAGCCGCTTCATCGAGGTGGGTGCTGCACTCATTGGCGCACCACTCCACCATCGACAACAACACGCCGCGTCGCAAGTCGTTCCGTTCGCTCAAGTTCATGTGATGCGACGACGACGGTTGCGCCAGCCTCAACTGCCGCGCGCAATGTTGCGTCAAGATCGTCACGAGCCTGCGCGTCGAGCCCGGCGTGTGGTTCGTCCAGCAGCCAAAGTTCTGCCCGCCGAATGATGAGACGTGCAAGAGCCACTCGGCGACGTTGACCAGCTGACAACTGTGATGCACGCACATCAGCAAGTCGTCCACTGAGGCTCACATGAGAAAGTGCGACATCCACTTCATCTGTTGAAGCGCCGATCAACCCGGCCCAAAACTCGATGTTCTGGCGCACAGTGAGATCCAAATAAAGGCCATTGGTATGCCCGAGAATTCCGACGCGCTCGCGCACAGTTGCGCGATCGTGTGCCAAGTTGACTCCGAGCACATGAGCCTGTCCACGCTCAACTGGCAACAACCCTGCGCACACTCGAAGCAGTGAAGTCTTACCTGCTCCGTTCGGGCCGGTGAGAAGCACGATTTCGCCCGACTGAACATAGAAGTTTGCTCCGGCGAGCACCGGATAACTGCCGGCAACGGCGACAACATCGCGAAATGAGACCACCGGCACAGATGTCATGACGACTTCACGCTACTGACCAGACGCCGATGGCGCCCCTTCGACCATCTGGCCTCCTTTGTGCTGCTCGATGAGACCGATGCGCCAATAGCGTTGTCGCATGGCTCGCACCCCCGCTGAAGACAAGGGTCGAACATCTCTCTCACATGTGCTGCTCGGCGTGCTTGGAAAGACCCTCATCTGGGCTGGGCTCCTTCTGCTCGGTTTCACCGCGTATCAACTGTGGGGTACCGGACTTCAAACTTCACGTTTTCAGAGCGAGCTCGCGAAGGAGTTCACGTCGACACCAGAAACTTCGTCGACATCGTCCTCCACGACACCTCAGTCAGTCATTGACTCGAACGGAATCGATGTCGGCGATGCCATCGGCAAGATCTCCATCGAGAAGATTGACGTCGACGACTGGATTGTTGCCGGCGTGTCATACAAAGCGCTCAAGAAAGGGCCGGGTCTCTTCCCTGACTCAGCGTTACCTGGAAGTCTCGGCAACTCAGCAATTGCTGGTCACCGAACTACTTTCGGAGCACCATTCGCGGACCTCGACAAGTTGAACCAAGGTGACATCATCACTGTCACCACGCGGCGAGGCGTGTTCACTTACGCCGTTAGATCAGTCGACATCGTCAAGCCATCAGCGGTTGAAGTGTTGGAGACGACTGATCCTTCGAAAGGAGTCCTGACACTCGTTACGTGCCACCCGAAGTGGACATCTGCGAATCGCCTCATCGTGTCAGCCGATCTTCAGGAAAACGCCACAACTTCTGATCGCTGGACTCCTGCACCAACGTCGACGGCCACCACCACCGACCAGGCTTCTGCCGCTGACACAGATGAAGATGTGTTGAGCGAAGGTTGGTTCCATGATCCGTCTGCGATTCCTCAGACACTCATGTGGGCAATCGCAGCAGTCCTCGTGTGGTGGTTGGGTGGCTTCCTCGGCCGTCGTCTTGGCCGACAGGTGCGTCTTCGTACGCTCGCGGTCGTGCCATTTCTCGTGACCCTCTATTTCTTCTACGAGAATGTGGCCAGGCTCACCCCCACCAACCTGTAGTCGCTTACGCTGGCAAGAGTCATGAGCAACTCCTCCAACAACATCGACCCAGTTCGTGCAAAGCGGGCCCGCATCGCTCACTACACGTTGCTCGCCAATCGCATTGGCTACCTGTTGTACGCGCTGTGCATCAGCTGTTTCGTCATCGCATTCGCCATCGGATTCTCTGGGCCACTGGTCACCATCGTCATCGTGAGTCTGATAGTCGGATCAGTGTTGCTCGCACCATCAATCGTGCTCGGTTATGCGGTGAAGGCAGCCGAAAGAGACGACCGAGAACGGGGACTCTGACATGACGACACGACAGAGCTCTGGTGACCGTCGGGAACAGATATTGAATGCGGCTCTCGTCGCTTTCTCTCACCGTGGCTATCACGAAACATCAATGGTGGATATCGCCGATGCGATTGGTGTTACCAAACCAGTTATCTATCAGCACTTTGATAGCAAACGTGAGTTATATCTCGAGCTTCTTGACGTCGTCGGAAATGATCTCATTGCAGCAATCACCAAAGCAGCAATCGACTCTGATGACGGACGTGAACAGACTGAGCGAGGGATGATTGCGTACTTCAGTTGGGTTCTTGCCAACCAGGACGCATTCAACTTGCTGTTCGGTGGTGGAGCGCGCCTAGACGAGGAATTTGCAGGAGCTATTCGAAGTGTGGAACGTGCCATCGCCGATGCAATTGCTCCGCTCATTGCTGCTGACATCAGCGAATCTGTGCGACGCACCATGGCATACGGGCTTGTCGGCATGTCAGAGTCAGTGAGTAGGTACCTGGTTGCAAGCGGTGACACATTCGACCCGGTCGCCATTGGCCGACAGATTGGCGGCTTGGCATGGGCGGGCCTGCGATCGCTTGGTCAGTCGCGCAATACCCAACCGCGATAACCACCGACGAATCCGGCGCGCTCGAGAAGCGGCACGCACTCGTGCCGTGCATCGATAGCGGTGCCGTCGACTTTGCGAATTTCAATCGATCGACGACGACCGTCTTTGACCAACTTCGCAAATGATTCCGCCCACGAACCATCATGTTCCGCTGCTGGGAACATGACCAATGAGTGTCCGCGAGCATCAAACCAAACGAGGGGCTCACCTTCATGCAGAACCACAAGTGCGCCTGCACTGCGCGATGGTCGACCTTCAGACATCGGCCATTGCAACGTGGATCCGTAGGGTTGCGCTGGGTCGGTCGCGGCGAGAACAATCGTCCCTGGTTCCGATTCGGGATGAAGCTCAGCGTCATTACGGTCGCGCACATCGCGAAGACGATCAACAGCACCGGGCAATGCAAACTGTGCCGCCCCGAGCCCATTCACGAAGTAACCACGACGCACATGGCCTCGCTCTTCCATCACCTTGAACACCGCATACACCGCGGCGAAGCCACCAACACCACCTTCAGCAAGCACGGCTTCGCGTGTTACAACACCATGTCGCTCGAGCAATTGTTGCGCATACGCCATGGCACCTTCTGCGGAGTGAGTGTGATGAGACGTGTTCGTCGGCACCAAACTCCACCGACCTGCACCCGTGGGTGGTCCGATACGGCTCAATCGACCTGGTCGTGGACGCTGTGTTCGACCTGTGTGGCGTGCACGAGTTTGAGCAGCAACTCCACGACCACCAGACAAGTACGCGCGAAGGGGTGCGAGTGAGTCGTTGGTGACTTCCCCAGCCCAGACAAGATCCCAGAGAGCTGCGAGCACTTCCGCGTCATTCGCCTGTGGTGCAGCAGCGCGAAGCTGCGAATAGAACACTGCGCCACGTTGTCGCAGATGCTCACGAAGAGCTTTGTGAAGTTCGCCATCGGGTACTGGCTGAGGTTCGAGAGAAGACACAAGAAGGTCCATTTGGTCAGCAAAGAACAATCGAACACGCCCGTCATTCGCACCGAGCGCACCAGCACCAACCCACACCACTTCCCCAGCAGTACATAAAGCATCAAGATCAGCGGCGCGATATCCGCGAACTCGCAACGGCAACACGTCTGATTCCAGAGTGCTTGCCACAAGTGAACTGCCCTGCAGCAAAGACACCGCGTTCACAAGGCCATCAGCACCGCGTTGCGCAGAGCCAACTGCTTGCCACTGCGGCAGGAACCTGCCGAGTGCAGACTGCTCTACCGGCTCTACTTCCTTGCGCAGTCGTGCCAGTGACCGGCGACGAAGCGTGCGAAGAACATCGGCTTCGCACCATTCACGTTCAGTGCCGTCAGGCTGGAACTCGCCTCGTACCAAACGGCCGGCCGCCTCCAGCGCCATTAAAGGACCCACTGCACGCTCGATGGTGATTCCAAACCGCTGTGCCACAGCCTTCGTGACAAAAGGCGTATGAGTTCGCGCAAAACGTGCAATGACTTCATCAAGCGGATGAGCGATGGGCTCGGTGAAAGCCATCGGCAAGCCAAGTGGCAGCGCACAACCGAATGCGTCGCGATAGCGAGCAGCGTCCTCGGCCGCAATGAACCGTTCTTCACCGGCTAGCTGCACAGATATCGCACGACGAACAGACAACAAGTCGGCAAGCCATGCATCAGCGGGCCCGTCGCACCGAACTCGAATATCAGAAATGGTGAGATCGCCCACTTTGCGAAGGACATCGTGCAATTCGTCTGCTGTACGAGCCCGTCGATGCTCGGAGAGACACTGCAAATCAAGCTCAACATCAGCGATTGCTTCACGGTCGAGCAACTCACGAAGCTCTTCAGCTCCGAGAAGACTGTTCAGTAAGTCACGATCGAGCGCGAGCGCTGCTGCTCGACGCTCGGCCAGAGGTGCGTCACCTTCGTACATGTACGACGCAATCCAGTTGAACAACAGACTTTGGGCAAAAGGTGATGCTTTCGGCGTGTCGACACTGACGATGCGAATTGTGCGAGAGCGAAGCGCGCCAAGGATGCCTTGCAAGGCAGGAAGATCGAACACGTCTTGCAGACATTCCCGACTCGTCTCGAGCAGCATCGGAAACGTGGGGTGCTTCGCAGCTACTGCCAACAAATCTGCAGCACGCTGACGTTGCTGCCACAACGGAGTTCGCTGATCTGGCCGTCGACGAGGAAGCAACAGGGCCCGCGCAGCACACTCGCGGAAACGTGCGGCGAACAACGACGTCTGTGGAACCGCTTCAACCACAATGTCTCGCACTTGCTCGGGATCGAAGAGAAACTCTTCGACACTCAGATCATCGACTGCTTCAGGAAGACGCAACACGATGCCGTCATCACCCCACATTGTTTCGATCTGCATGTCGAACTTCTCGAATAAGTGTTTTTCGATTGCCATTGCCCATGGCGCGTGCACAGGCGTTCCGAACGGACTATGAATGCACACCCGCCAATCACCAATTTCATCGCGGAACCGCTCGACGACAATCGTGCGATCGTCGGGCACTACCCCAGTGGCTTCGGCTTGCTCGGCGAGGTACTGCAGCACATTCGCTGCCGCTCGTGCATCAAGGCAATGACGTTCGGCAAGCACACTGTGTGCGACATTCGGTTCGAGCTCGCGAATGGTGCGGAGAAATTCACCGAACGCTCGACCCAATTCAACCGGTCGTCCAATTCTGTCTCCGTGCCAAAACGGCATCTTTCCGTGCTCGCCAGGTGCCGGCGAAACAATGACGCGCTCAAATGTGATGTCCTCAATGCGCCAGGTACTTGCACCCAGAAGGAACGTCTCGCCGGGACGTGACTCGTACACCATCTCCTCGTCGAGCTCGCCGACCCTCGTTCCGTCGGGCAAGAAGACACCGAACAACCCCCGGTCGGGAATGGTTCCGCCGTTGATGACTGCAAGTCGCTGCGCTCCGTCGCGAGCCCTCACTGTGCCTGCAATGCGATCCCACACAATTCGTGGTTTCAGTTCACTGAATGCCTCGCTCGGGTAACGACCGCTGAGCAGGTCGAGCACACCGTTGAACACATCGTCCGTGAGGTCGGTGTAATTCGCACAGCGCCGCACCATCGCCGCAAGGTCTGCCACTTTCACGTCACCAGCAATCGCCAAATGAGCGATGATCTGTTGAGCGAGCACATCGAGCGGATTGCGCAAGTACGCCGTTGATTCAACAGCTCCATCGAGCATGCGTCGCACCACCACCGCTGACTCAAGAAGGTCGTGGCGATGCTTCGGATAAATGGTGCCAGCACTTGGCTCACCCACTTGGTGGCCAGCACGACCGATGCGTTGCAATCCGCGACTGACCGCGCCAGGTGATTCAACTTGTATCACCAAGTCGACCGCACCCATGTCGATGCCCAGCTCGAGACTGCTCGTTGCAACGATGGCTTTCAGCTCACCACGCTTCAATTGATCTTCGATGACCACACGTTGTTCACGTGCCAACGAGCCATGGTGCGCCTTCACAAGTTCTTCGATGCCGAGCACCTGCAACTGCTCACCGACCCCGCCAGAAATCATGTCTCCACTTGAAGCCGACTCTCCGCTCGACGTCATCGCCAACTGGTCGCGATGCAGTTCATTTAATTGTGCGGCTAAGCGTTCGGCTTGACGTCGCGCGTTGCAAAAGATGATTGTGCTTCGATGCTCTTCGATCTGCTTGAGAATCTCGGGGTAGATACTCGGCCAAATGCTTGTGCGGCGAGGTGTGAGCGAAGCTGTGGCCGGACCACTTCGTAGCTCGGTGCTCTCAGAACCGATCTGCCCCATGTCGTCAATTGGTACAACAACTGACACATCAAGCGGCTTGCGAATACCAGTGTCGACGATTGTCACTGGTCGTGGTGCTCCGTCACGCTGCCCACCCAAAAAACGTGCGACTTCTTCGAGAGGTCTCTGTGTCGCAGACAAACCAATGCGTTGCGGCGGAGTTGTTGTCAACTCTTCGAGACGTTCGAGACTGAGCATGAGATGCGCACCACGTTTGGTGGGCGCAAGCGCATGTATTTCATCGATGATGACCGTGTCGACGTTGGTGAGCGTCTCACGCACAGCTGACGTGAGCATGAGGTACAAACTCTCTGGTGTTGTGATGAGCAAATCAGGTGGCTGACGGCTGAGCGCCTGACGCTCACGGGCCGACGTGTCTCCGGTTCGCATGGCAACTGTGGGGGCAACATGGTCAACGCCAAGTCGCTCTGCCGCATGACCGATACCAACTAGTGGTGCACGCAAGTTTTTCTCGACGTCGAAAGCGAGCGCACGAAGTGGAGACACGTACAACACGCGCGTTCGCTTCGTTTTCTCAGGCACCGGTGATGTGACCAATTTGTCAATTGACGCCATGAATGCGGCCAATGTCTTGCCACTTCCCGTGGGCGCGCAGATGAGTGTGTGCGAGCCTCCGACAATTGCGGGCCACCCTTGAATTTGTGGGGGCGTCGGTTCGGGGAAGGACGTGGCAAACCACTCTCGAACTGCGGGCGAGAACGCTTCGAGAACGCGGTGATGTGCCACGGACGAAGAGTAGTGAGACCCTGTGACAACTTCACCCTGTGCGCCAAGACACGCGTGAAAGCCCTTCTGTAGGATGAGTCCATGCCCAACCCCGGAGAGCACCACCCCGCCTTCGAGGAATATTGCGAGTGCATATTTGAATTGCGCGAAGACGACGTCGAGGTCATTCAAGCACGCATCGCCGAACGCCTGAAGGTGTCCCGTCCGTCAGTGTCCGAAATGATCAAACGCATGGAGTCCGAAGGACTCATCACAATCGACGACACACGAATTCGGCTCACCTCGATCGGAGAAGAGCTCGCCACGCGAGTGGTGCGCCGTCACCGCCTCGCCGAGCGTTTTCTCACCGACATTCTGGGTCTGTCATGGGCCGAGGCTCACAACGAAGCCGGCAAGTGGGAGCACGTCATGAGCACCAACGTCGAAGCTGCGCTCGACCGCGTGCTTGGCAGCCCAACAACATGCCCTCACGGCAACCCGATTCCTGGTAGTCAATACTCTCCCCCAGACGACGCATTACGACTGGCGCAACTCGACACCGGCACCGAGTTCACCATCACACGCATTCCAGAAGAACTCGAGTTCGCCGCAGGCATGCTCGACTTTCTCGAGAAGACAAGTCTCGTTCCCGGAACCCGTGCCAAGGTTGCCGCCGTCGCTGAAAACGGTGACGTTGTTGTCTCTGTGAAGGGTCGCGATGTGAGTGTTACCCCCTTTGCAAGTGCACGAATTCTCGTCACCACGTAGTCCTCCGTCATGAATCGCATCTCCCCTGCCCTTGTAGTGATGTCTGTGCTGTCGCTGACTGGGTGCGCCACCACCATCATTTCCACTGACACCACAGTTCCCGTCGTCACAGTTGCCTCTTCCACCACATTGCCAAGCGGCGAATCACTTGATCTCATGAAGAACATCGCAGCAGCCGGCGCAGACCTCGGCGACGCCATTGCCAACGGCCGCGGGCAAGAAGCCCGCGACGCGCTTGCTGTTGCCAAAGCCAACTGGCAAGTGCTCGAGCCGCAACTTCAGGAACTGAAGCTTGACATTGCCGAGGACATGCGACGCATCGTCGACATGATGACGACCGCGGTTGAACGCAAGCGACCAGCCGATGCCGACAAGGCAAACAGATTTCTCGGTCTGGTTATCGACGCGTTTTCACAGCTCTGACGTCGAGCTTAAGTACTAACGCATCGCCTTGGGCAGTGGCTGTGCGTGCACAACTGTCAAACTGCGAGTCGATCGCGTGAGTGCCACGTACAGAGCGCGCAAACCATGCACCTCATCGGCCACAATCGCCGCCGGCTCGACCACCACGACACCATCAAGTTCGAGACCTTTCACCAAACTCACCGGCACAACGGTGACGTCGGCTTCCAGCGCGGTTGCCTGCGCACGACCGTGGTGCACGCCGACAGCATCGAGTGCATCAGACACCTCACTCACCATGTGATCTGGGCACACCACCGCAACATTGCCGGCAACAAGACGCTCGCGCATCGTGGTGATTTCGCCAACCACAACGGAGACAAGATTGCCACTTGGTGCAGCAACGATGCGTGGTGATTCGTCGCCTTGACGCACGCTTCGTGGTGCACGCAACCCCGGCGTGGCAGCATGCATGACCTTGTCAGCAAGTTCCATGATTTGTGCAGGAATGCGATAGCCAACCGACAGACCGATGACTCGTGGCTCTTTCTTTTTCGGAAGATGCGCAAGAACGTCGTCCCACTCGTCGGCCGCAAGCGGACCAGTGGCTTGGGCAATATCACCCACCAGCGTCATAGAGCCGTTGAGCGAACGACGTGTAACCATGCGCAACTGCATGGGCGTGAGGTCTTGCACTTCGTCAACGACAATATGGCCGTACGTGCGAATTTCGTCGGCGTCATCGACTTTTCCTCCGCGGCCCGGAACGGGACCGAGCTGCTCGCGCGCATCATCAAGCAACGCTGCATCCGATGCCGACCATTTCACGTCATTCACATCTTCCGAACGACTGCGATAGAGCGACAGATAATCGCTCTCAGACATGTACTTCGCACACGCCAACTTGAGAAGTGCCTTACTGCCGAAGAGGTCGTGCAACAACTCAGCCGGAGTGAGCACGGGCCACATTCGTTCGATGACAGCCCTGAATTCCGGCGTGGGTCGAAGCGTCTCGCGAATTTCGTCCGGGTTCACGTCGGAATGCCAGGTGGCCGCAAGTGCTGACCAGATTTCATTCTCTACGAACTTCCGACCGGCGTTGTGTCGGTGGTAGCGACGGCGAGCCTGACGCACGATGTCTGCAGAAACGTGCGCACGAAGACGAACATAACCAGAGCGAAATGGAAACGTCACGTCATCCTTCATGGCGCGTTCGCGATCAGCGATGGCCTTGGTGATGACTCTCTCCATTACAGTCGAGCCCTTCACACGTGCGACATTCGACGTGTCTCGACCACCAAAGCCAACACCGAGCACCAAGTCCTGCAAGACAACTTGCTCAACCCCTGCTTCACCGAGTGATGGCAACACACGCTCGATGTAGCGCAGGAACACCCGGTTTGGCCCAATGACCAAGACTCCTTGATCTTCGAGCGGGAACCGATACGTATAAAGAAGGTATGCGGCACGGTGAAGAGCAACGACTGTTTTCCCCGTACCTGGCCCTCCTTGGACAATGAGGACGCCTGCTTGAGGAGAGCGAATGATTTCGTCTTGTTCGGCCTGAATGGTGGCGACGATGTCGCCTAATTGACCGGTACGTCCGCGTTCGAGAACTGAGAGCAATGTGCTGTAGCCGCGTAATCCCGATGATGGAACTTGTGCGCCGCCCAAGCCCTCGTCGTGGCCCACACCAAGATGTCCTTCGCCAAACAATTCATCTTCGATGCCGAGCAGTGTTCGACCTTCAACGGCGAAGTGACGACGTCGCGCAAGACCCATCGGCTCGCGACCAGTGGCGCGATAGAACGGCTCGGCAACTGGTGCGCGCCAATCGACGACAACTGGCTCGCGGTTCTCGTCTGCCACTGCGAGTCGACCGATGTGGAATGTCTCGAGCGAATCGGGAGTCTCGGCTAACCGATCGATACGGCCGAACACCAAAGCCGCATCGCCAAGGTCGAGCTGCGTCAAACGGTTCACCAATGCTTCGTCGAAGACATCCCGTTCATAACGAGCCTGAAAAGTTCCACCGAGCCCCGGCTCACTCATGTCGCGCAGCTTCCACGCGTCTTGCCGACTGCGCTCAAGGCAGTCGTACGCGTGGTCGACCAGAGCCTGCTCGGCTGCAAGATCGGGGTGCTGCTGGGTCATGGGTGGCCTTAGAAAACGAACAACGAGAATGAAGGACCCGAATTCGGGGTCTGACCAATCTAGCGGAGGGCTTCCCTTCGCCAACTGGGCATACCCGACGACACATCTGTCGCAGATCGCGTCACACTGTTGCTCCGGCCGCACCGGGAATGCGTGGGAGACGCCAACAGACCAGAACTGCTCTGACGAATGGAGAGTCACCCATGCAAAGTCTTCGCTCATGCATCGCACTCGTCACCGCGTTGTGTTCGCTGTGCATTGGCGGTTCGCCGGTTAGTGCGCGACCTCAAGATGCAACTCCACCCGGTTCATCCGGGTCATCGGCGCTGGAAAACGGTGACATCGTCGCACGAGCCGAATTCATTGACGACTTTTTCACATCAAGTACGTCCGTGGCCGAAGTTCCGCTCACCGATAAACCAACCACATGTCAATGGCGTTCCGTTGGTGGCTCAGACTTGAACAACGGTGACATCGTGCCCGTCAGCACAACACGAAACGGAAAGTTCTATCGGCTAGTCCAGCGTGTGTGCACCGGTGGCGCACCGAGCACTCGGAGTTACTGGGTGTCGGATGAAGCGCGACAAAAAGTAGTTCGTACTTATAGTGACACTGCTCGCAAGAGTCTTCCCGACCTCGTATATGGCACCGCACCGATGCGCTCCCGTGTCATCGTCAATGTCGGCACTTGGTTCTGGGTGTCAAAGTCACTGTGGCGAGAAGTTGTCGTCCGTGCCACCGTGATGACGCCGTGGGGTCCGCTTGTCGTACGCACAGTTGCGAGTCCCGACAAGATTTTTCTCAACCCTGGCGACAGATCTCCCACGGTGGAGTGCGATGGCCCCGGCCGGCAGTGGAACATCTTCCACGGAGACAAGGCGAAGTCTGACTGCATGCACACGTTCCTGCATGCCTCTGACGGTCGCCCTGGAGGCGTCTTCAAGGGTCGAATCGGTATCGAGTGGAAAATCAAGGGTGGTCTCGGATTCGGACCACTCATAACTTTTGCACGACAGCGCACCAGTGTGCCCATCGACCTTCGCGTGCATGAGATCCAAGCACTCACCAACGCCTAACCTTGACAATCGTCCGTGCGACGAAAGGCACTCCGTGAGCGAAGACAAAGACCGAATCATCCTCGACCAACGCTATGCAGCGGTGCTCGCAAGTTTTAGCGACGAGGCTTTGTCGGCATTGGCTGTGGCACTCGACGATGACCTCCGCACAGCGCTCGCCAAGGTTGTCGGGCTTCCTGCGAATGCTTTTGATGCACCCGCGTCGCTTGCCGGACTGATCCGCGATGGCATCACACGCCGACGTGCCGCTCATGACGTCGGCATCTTGTTGTCAGAACCTTGCACGCGCCACAGCATCGAGGCGCTCGGTGACGCATCAGACGACCCAACTCTCGAAGAGCTGCAGGGCCTTCTGCCTTCCATCACCGAAAAGTTCGGAGCTGAGGCAGTTCGTCTCATGGTTGTGCAGTACTCGCGCTCACTCAAGGGTTTCAAGCAACTCATCGCCGTTGACGAACGGTTCGCACTTCCAGTGGCCACCGGAATCGGTGTTCTCGCGAAAAACGAAGACGAACAGGCCGCCAAGCGTGCAGCGCGCAAAGAGCGCAAGCAACGCGAGCGTGAGGCCGAGCGCAAGCGCACCGGCAAGCGTTGACTCGTCTTTCGGCTCCTTAGCCGAAGAACACGTCAGCCACTTGCTGATACAAAGCAACATCGATTGTTCTGGTCTTGCCGTTGACAATCGACAGTGGCACGCGTTCGATGCGGTCTGATCGCATTGCCAACATCTTGCCGAAGTCCCGTTCGACGATTGCATCGACGGCGTCAAGACCCAGACGTGTGCACAACACGCGGTCGTATGCGCACGGAGTTCCCCCACGTTGCACGAGCCCGATCTGCACGACTCGAGTGTCAAATCCCGTCAAACGTTCGATCTCTTGTGCGACGGGAACACTGATTCCACCAAGCTTTGGTCGACCCATGTGATCTGTGCCGTATTCAGGAAGCGGAAAATCACTGTTCACTGCAGTTGCTCCTTCCGCAACCACCACCAGTGACGCCTGACGACCACGTGCGTGACGACGGCGCACAAGGTCAGCGACGACATTGATGTCGAACGGTTGCTCGGGCACCAAGATGACGGTTGCTCCACCGGCGATACCGGACTGAAGTGCAATCCACCCCGCATCACGTCCCATCACTTCGATAACCACGACCCTGTCGTGACTCTCTGCCGTCGAGTGAAGGCGGTCGATTGAATCGGTTGCGATCTGCACTGCCGTGGTGAATCCGAAACACACGTCAGTTCCGACGACGTCATTGTCAATGGTCTTTGGAATGCCAACGACGGGCAAACCCTCTTCGGCAAACAATCGTGATGCGACCGTCAGTGAGCCATTGCCACCGATGACAATAAGAGCATCGAGCCCGCGTACTTGCATCGTCTCTTTCACACGCCGAACGCCATCGGCATGGTCGTAGGGCCCACCGCGTCGAGTGCCGAGAATGGTGCCACCACGAGGAAGAGTGCCGCGTACAGCGTCGACAGTCAGAGGAATTGCTCGGTCATCCATGACCCCATCCCACGCGTCGTAGAACCCGACCACTTCAGCCCCATGAGTTGAAATTGCCGAGCGAGTGAGCGCTCTAATAACGGCGTTTAGCCCGGGGCAATCACCACCACCGGTGAGTACGCCGATCTTCATGTCGCCAACCTACAGAAGGTTCTTGCCCTCTGCAGGCGGTGAAAGTACCTACGTTGCTGTGAATGTGACCGTTCCGCTTGCAGACGGAGTGCACGTCAAGGTCTTTGAATCGGTCTGCACACACGCCGTTCCGCTGCTGCTACCTGACACGAAAGTTATTGAGCCACTCGCATTCTGCGTCGCGATTGTGAATGCGCTGGTCTGGTTCGAAATATTGCAATTCGACCCCGGACCGTAGCTGCCGTTGCAATTAGTGGTCCCAGCAAAGGTATGGCCCGAACTACTTCCAGTCGATTGAAGGGTTATTGAATATCCGGCCGCAGTGGTTGTCGTTGACGATGTCGAAGAGCTACCACTTCCAGAAGACCCGGAACCTGAGCTGCCGCTGCCAGAAGATCCGCTGCTGCTGCTCGACGAACCCGTCCAGGCTGACGAGTACAACTGCAACTGCACACCAGCGCGGTTGTAGCCACTTGTCATCGGGGCGCCGACGCCAGCCAGCACAACTTCCAACCTGGCGAACTGATCAGCATTGAATGCCGCCCAGAACGCGTCAAACGTTGCGTGACTCGTGCCGAATGTTTTCCAGATTGGCGTCGTTCCCTTGCCGCCGTTGTCAGTGCGTTGCAACGCGGTCTGCAGACAATTCTTCACATCAAGCGTGAAGGTCAGATCGTCATCGGCTGCTGTGTCTGCAGAGTCATCCTTGATCGGCCAGAACTGGTTGGCAAGGCCATCCCCGTTGCCGTACTGGCTCGCAGAACCCTTGAGGGTTGACGAGAGGCCGGTGTAATTGGTGGCGTAGTCCTCAGCCCCACATCCAATTTCAGAGCCTTGCGGCCTGTACATCTGATTACCCATGTACAGCTGCTCGAATGTCACGCCGTAGTTGAGATTGTGCTGAGGGATAAGTGAGCCAGAGGATGATGACTCACCTTCCAACACCAATCGCTGTGGTCGATAGAACGTGAGCGGCAATTTGCCACTTGAGTCCAGTTGCAGTGTTCCTGCGGCGACTCTCTCCGTTGAATTTGTTCCTGCCGACTTCACGTACGGAACTGTCATCAAGAATGGGCTGACGGTCATGGTGTACACCGTGTCGACTCCACCCTTGACCACGTGCAATTGCAGTACGTCGTTTGAACGAATCGCTGTGAACACGTCATCACCGGCCCATGCTGGTGTCAGGCTTGCAGCCCAGATGTGATCCCTACGTCCGCCACCAATGCTGCGCGATAAGCGGAACAAACCGTTCTTCTTTGCTGCTTCAACTGACGTCGGCACGCCAGTACCGCTCGAATAATCGCTGCTGGCAAATGTGTTCCAAGCCAGACCTGTCTGATTGCTAGGTCCGCCTTCACTCAAACCAGAAATCTTTGCTGTCGGAGTGAATTGACCAGAAGTGTCACACCACTTGATTCCGGCACATTCCACCCACACCCCGTCTGGAGTCAACGCAGGATTCTCTTCCATTGAATTCGTCAGCATCCGCTCCTGCAAGAAGATCGAGATTCCGAAGCTTCCACTCGAACTAGTGCCTGACAACACCGACTTGATGCGACTGATGAGTGCCGCAGTATCGGTGGTGGCACGCGCATTCACGCCAGCTGATTGCTGAAGACGGAAGTCTGCATATGTCATCAAGTTGACCGTGTTCTGTTTGCCACCAGACTCTGTCGACTTCTGATCGGTCATGTCGAGCGAACCATCACCATTGTCATCAACGTCGATGGCATTCATCACGCCGTCACAGTCGAGGTCTTGGCCAGCTTTCGTGCCGTTGAACAGCGGATCAAGTGGTCCACCATCAGGGCAGGTGGTCCCCGCCATGGCGTGCACCACACCCCAACTTGCACCGTTCTTGTGCACCGACGCGCCCTTCACAACAACGGTTCGTCCGGCGGTACCGGCACCACGTGGCTTGCCGGATTTGTCCGCTGCACGGGTTCCCGCGGTGCCTGCTGCACTTGCAGACCCTGCGCGATACCAACCTGTGCTTGCACCTTTGATGCTTCCGAGCGAAAGCTTGCCCTTCGACACACTCTTCAACCCGACAATCGACTTGTACTTGCCAGTCGCTTTCTTCTTGCTGACTTCCTTTGCAACTTTGAGGACGACAGGGCCGAGATACTTGCCAGATGCATCAACAGCATGTACCGATGCGTTCTTCACTCCGCTCGCAGGCACACCGGCAATTGAGAATGAACCGCCAGTTGCGCGCGCAGCAAACGTTCGTCCGGTCGAAGCGACAAGCAACACTTTCGACACCGAAGCATCCGCAAACTTGCCTGACACCGTGACACCACCTGCGGCATCGATTGGTGTTCCGAACACTGAGACTCCGGCTGCAACGACGGTTGCAACCGCGATGAGATTTTTGCGCAGACCCATGGTCGCCCTCCCCTTGAGGCTGGCCCCGTCGCTAGCCCCAACACGTCATATCGTGCGCCCTCCTGCAAGGCCCACTTCGATGATCACGGGTGGCAACCCGCCCGGCCCGGGCTCCGCAGGGAAGAGTTCTCGGCGGGTCTTAGTAATGTCGGTCATTACTGCACGGGCAGTCACGTATTGGAGGGATTCCCCATGGGCACACCGGTCATCATCGAAGCGGGTCGCACCCCTATTGGCAAGCGCAACGGATTCTTGGCGAACACCCATGCTGCTCACATCCTCGCGAAGGTGCAGCAGGGCGTACTTGATCGCGCTGGCGTTGACCCGTTGTCCGTTGGCCAATTGGTGGGCGGTTGCGTCACGCAGGCTGGTGAGCAAGGAAGCAACGTCACGCGCACGGCGTGGCTGAGCGCCAACATGCCCTACCAAGTGGCATCAACCACCATCGACTGCCAGTGCGGATCATCGCAGCAAGCAAACCACATGATTGCAAACCTCATCTCCGCCGGCGCCATTGATAGCGGCATCGCATGTGGTGTCGAACACATGAGCAAGGTGTGGCTCGGCGCGAACGTGCCCCGAGTCGGTGACGAAATGGTCAACGGTTCATCACGTCCAGAGCCATTCCCGTGGGACATGCCCGACCAGTTCGGCGCGGCAGAACGCATCGCAAACCTTCGTGGTATCACCCGTCAAGAAGTTGACTACCTCGGATTCGTGTCCCAACAAAAAGCAATTCGCGCAACTGAAGAAGGCCGATTCGAACGCGAGATCATTCCTGTTGAAGTACTTGATGCAGACGGCAAGAGTGTGACAGTCGCACGAGATGGCGGACTTCGCGAGACGACACTCGACAATCTCGCCAACTTGAAGCCCGTTCTGCCCGATGGCATTCACACGGCTGGCAACAGCAGCCAGATCAGTGACGGTGCAGCTGCGGTGCTGTGGATGGATGAAGCTCGCGCAAAGGCCGAGGGGTTGAAGCCACGCGCCCGCATTGTTGCGCAGTGTCTCGTCGGTAGCGACCCGTATTACCACCTTGATGGACCGGTGGATTCCACGAAGAAGGTGCTGGAGCTGGCTGGCATGACGTTGAAAGACATCGACATCGTTGAAATCAACGAAGCATTCGCATCAGTCGTGTTGTCATGGGCGAAGGTCTACGGGGTCACCGAAGAAGAACTCACCACCAAGGTGAATGTGAACGGTGGCGCGATTGCCCTTGGTCACCCGGTCGGGTCAACTGGTGCACGTCTCATCACCACTGCTCTTCACGAACTTGAGCGCTCTGACAAAGAGTTCGCTCTTGTCACCATGTGTTGTGGCGGTGCCGTCAGCACCGGCACGATCTTGCAGCGCATTTGAGGTTGCGCTTTCTGATCCATGCCACGCGACGCTTCTGACACCAGACAACAACTAATTGATGCAGGGCGACGCCTGTTCGCGCGTAATGGCGTATATCAAACACCGCTCAAACAAATTGTCGAAGACGCTGGACAAAAGAATGCATCTGCACTCCATTACCACTTCGGCGGCAGAGGTGGTTTGTTGGCAGCGATCATTGAGGGCAACAACGAACAAATCGAGACCGACCGCAAGGAGATGCTCGATTCGTTCGGCGATTCAGCAACCCTCAACCAACTCGTTCAAGCAGTCACGTACCCACTTGCACGACAGATGAAGACCTCAGATGGACTCGAATTCATCATCATCATCAGTCAATTGCAGGACAAGTTCAGATTGTGGGACACGGCCACACAGACACCGCCCCAGGCATTGCGTGCTTTTCATGCTATTTCCGAACAAGTGGCTGGCGAGTTAGACCTCGCGACGCGACGTGAGCGTGTCGAGTTGTTCCTGAACCTCGTTGTGTCTTCACTCAGTGCCAGAGCACGTCAACGGCTTCGTGGCGAGGAACCAGACTTGGTCGGCCAAGACTTCATCGAGAACTTGGTGACGATGAGCGTCGGCGCGCTTCAAGCACGCTGACGCTCTCTTTTTCAAGTATTGTCAGATCAACGAGCTGACAACACCAAGCCAAGTCCGGCGCTCGCAATGAGCTGACGGCCAACTTCGTTGACGCCACCACCGAATGTGTTGATCTGCGCTGCACGTGCGGCACGCTCAACTTCCCCGTGCAACATGGCGCCCTTCGAGCCGTGCTTCAGGTGCGCAGTAGGTCCGAGAATTCCTTGCATGATGCGATAGGACTCAACGGCCTTTTCAGTTCCGAACACCTTCACAGTTGCAGCTTCTGCCGGTCCGAGAGTGTTGTCACTGACCGCCTTCACCAACTTCCACGTCATCAGACGTGTGGCATCGAGAAGAGCATGGCATCGAGCAAGATCTGCCTGCACCCACGGCAAGTCGATCATCAGCTCGTTGTTTGGCCCACCCGATGGCGTGACTTTCGCCCAGTCGGTGACATCGTCGAGCAGACGCTCCGTGAGGCCGGACAATGCTGCAAGACCGACACGCTCGTGGTTCAGCTGCGCGGTGATGAGTTTCCAACCGCCATTGATTTCACCGACGACATTGCCCTTCGGCACACGAACATCGTTGTAATAGGTAGCCGTCGTGACACCGTCACCAACGGTGACGATTGGCGTCCATGAAAAACCTGGCGAGTTAGTCGGCACGATGATGATGCTGATGCCCTTGTGCTTGGGTGCATCGGGATCAGTGCGACAAGCGAGCCACACGTAGTCAGCCTGGTTTGCACCCGAGGTGTACACCTTATTGCCATTGATCACCCATTCATCGCCGTCAAGAACCGCTGTCGTGCGAAGGCTGGCCAAGTCGGTGCCTGCTTCTGGCTCGGTGTAACCGATGGCGAAGTTGACTTCACCTTTCAGAATTCCTGACAAGTACTTCGCTTTGTGCTCTTCACTGCCGTACGCCATGATCGCTGGTCCGACCGTGTTGACTGTGACGAATGGGAATGGCGCATGTGCGCGCTGCACTTCGTCGAACAAGATGAACTGGTCAGTGGCAGGACGTCCTTGACCGCCGTACTCCTTCGGCCATCCAAGCCCAAGTAGTCCGTCCTTGCCCATCTTTGCAATGACCTTGCGGAACGGCTCGGGGTTGCCACCACCTTCACCGACATTGGCGCGCACTTCAGGTGTCAACAACGCGGCGAAATATTCGCGAAGTTCCTTGCGCAGTGCTTGCTGATCCGGAGTTTCTGCCAGATACATGCCGTCTCCCTCGTGCTCTGTGTGACGCACCGCTAGACGATGTGTCACATGTGACTATGCACCCCGAGCAACCGGCTCGGGGCTGCAACGGCATCGTATGGTATTTTCAATTCTGACGCCTCATCAGAAACCCCATTCCTCATAGGTTTGCTGGGGTCTTGCGGGGCAATACGAGTATCAACTGACCTTTGGAGAATGTCGTGGCTGGAATGTTGGATGGCAAAGTTGTGGCGGTCACCGGAGCCGGTCGAGGCATCGGGCGTGCCGTTGCACTCGACTGCGCCAAGGCTGGGGCCGCCGTTGTGGTCGCTGACTACGGAGTGTCCATGGACGGCTCCGAGCCGAGCAGCGATGTGGCAGAAGAAGTGGTGTCAGAGATCAAGGCAGCTGGCGGCAACGCCGTCGCGGTGGCCGGTGACATCTCAACCATGGAAAATGCCGAAGCAGTCATGAAGGCAGCGCTGTCATTCAATGGTCGTATCGACGGTGTGGTGTGCGTCGCTGGCATTTTGCGTGAGCGCATGCTCTTCAACATGGAAGAGGCCGAGTGGGACGACGTCATCCGTGTGCACCTTCGCGGAACTTTCACCATGTATCGCCAGGCATCCGCCATCATGCGAAAGCAAGAAGGTGGAGGCAGCCTGGTCGCCTTCACATCAGGTGTGTGGGCACTGGGGTCAGTGTCGCAACCGAACTACGCAGCCGCTAAGGGTGGCATCGTGTCGTTCAACTACGCCGCCGCACTCTCGCTCGCTCGTTACGGCGTGCGCAGCAACGTGATCGCGCCAGTCGCGCGCACTCGCATGTCGGCAAACGTTCCGTCATCGCTGAAAGAAATCGGCGATGCCGAAGATGTCTCCCCGATGGCCGTGTACTTGCTATCCGACCAATCGAAGAACGTCACCGGCCAGGTGTACACGGTTGTCGGCAACAAGATCGCTGTGTGGGCCCAACCAAAAGAACTTCGTTCGATGTACACCAACGGTCGTTGGAGTCCAGAAGAAATTGCTGAGCACCTGGAAAGCACGGTTGGCGTCGAGGAACTGCCGTTCATGGCAACAATCGAGGCGCAGCGTGCCGCTGCAGCTGCGGGCGCCAAGCCGAACTCCTGACATGTCCAACTTCGTGATCATTCCCGATGACGACGAAGAGTTTCGTCAGGTCGCCAAAAAGTGGTTGGCAGACAACGTCGTCGGCGAATTCGCCGAACTGAAAGGTCGCGGCGGACCTGGTGATGAAGAAGTCGGTTTTGACATTCGCGTCACATGGGAAAAAGTCCTCGGCGCTGCAGGCTGGATTGGTCTCGGATGGCCGGAAGAATTTGGCGGACGTGGAGCAAGTGTCAGCAAGCAAATCATCTGGGCCGAGGAGTACACCCGCGCACAAGCTCCGGCACGCACGAACCACATGGGCGAGAACTTGCTTGGTCCGACGCTCATCGAATACGGAACGCCCGAACAGTGCAAGCGTTTCCTGCCCGGCATCCTCTCTGGTGACGAGCGCTGGTGTCAGGGCTACAGCGAACCAAACGCCGGTAGCGACTTGGCGAACGTGCAAACCAAGGCCCGACTAGATGGTGACGAGTGGGTCATCAATGGTCAGAAAGTGTGGACATCACTCGCACATGTGAGTCACTGGTGTTTTGTCGTCGCTCGCACAGAAGAAGGCTCGCAACGCCACAAGGGTCTCACCTTCTTGTTGGTACCGATGGATCAACCGGGCGTGGAAGTACGCCCGATTATCCAGATCACAGGCGGCGGTGAATTCAACGAGACGTTCTTCACTGATGCACGCACCTCTAAAGACCTCATCGTTGGCGAGCCAGGCAACGGCTGGGCCGTCGCCATGGGACTACTCGCTTTGGAACGCGGCATCAGCACACTCGCACAACAGGTCGGATTTGAACGCGAACTTGCGACTATCACTGAAATTGCGCGCAACAACGGTGCTTCCAACAATCCCGTTATGCGTCAGCGTCTTGCCGATTCATGGACCGGCCTACAACTCATGAAGTGGAATGCACTGCGCTCAATGTCGGGCGGAGTACCCGGACCCGAAGCAAGTATCTCGAAGTTGTTCTGGTCTTCATGGCACCGCGCCTTGGGTGAGATTGCCGTCGATGTGCTGGGCACAGATGCACTGGTGTTCGAGGGTGAAGAGATGACGCTCGAACAGAAACTGTTCCTCTACACCCGCAGCGACACCATTTACGGTGGCTCGAACCAAGTGCAGCGAAACATTCTCGGTGAGCGAGTACTCGGCCTGCCCAAAGAGCCAGTGCTGTAGAACTTCTTCGTTCACACCAACTATCTTCGACAATTTCGTCATAATCGGGAGGATCCAATGACAGCTGTACCGAACTACGTGCAAGGGCACGGTCTACTGAAAGACAAGGGCGTTCTCATCACTGCCGCTGCCGGAACAGGCATCGGAGCAGCAACAGCTCGACGTTGCAAAGAAGAAGGTGCCCGCGTGGTCATCTCTGACAAGCATGAGCGCCGATTGGCTGAAACTGCTGAGGAGCTCGGTGTCATCGGTATTCCATGTGATGTCACCAACGAAGACGATGTGCAACGACTGGTGCGCGATGCCGCAACGGAACTGGGCGGCATTGATGTGCTCGTCAATAACGCCGGCCTTGGCGGAAGCGCTGAAATCCACACGATGACCGATGATCAATGGAACATCGTTCTTGAAGTCACACTCACCGGAACCTTCCGCATGACTCGCGCAGCCTTGAACCACATGTACCCACGTGGCAAAGGTGTCATCGTCAACAACGCTTCAGTTCTCGGCTGGCGCGCCCAGAAAGAACAGGCTCACTATGCCGCCGCTAAGGCGGGCGTCATGGCGCTCACTCGCGCAACTGCGATGGAGGCAGCGGAGCGCGGCATACGCGTCAATGCAGTTGCACCGTCACTTGCAATGCACGCATTCCTCAGCAAGGTGACCACCGATGAATTGCTGGCCGAGCTCACTTCGCGCGAGGCATTCGGGCGCGCGGCGGAACCGTGGGAAATTTCGAACGTCATCGTGTTCCTGGCGAGTGACTATTCGAGTTACATGACCGGCGAAATTCTGTCGGTCAGCAACCAGCACGCCTGACGTCAGATTTTTGACGTCCCGTCAGGGTTCACCCGCTCTGCGCGCAGAGCACTTCGTCGAACCTTGCCGGCATCATCACGTAACGATTCGCTCATGATTTCGAACGTGCGTGGAATCTTGTAACGAACCAACCGCTCTGCCAAGAAGGCGCGCAACTCGTCGAGGTCGACCGTCTCCCCAGGAGACAGATATATAAGGCCATGAACCTTGCTTCCAAGATCCTCATCGGGAAGACCGATGGCAGCGGAACTGGAGATTGCTGGATGTTCTTCCATCGCAGCCTCGATCTCTGCCGGGTAGATGTTTGCCCCACCCGAAAGAATCATGTCTGACAGTCGATCCGACAGATACACATAGCCATCTGCGTCCATGTATCCCATGTCGCCGAGTGACTCCCAACCGTCACTGCTCTTCTTAGGCTCTGCACCGATGTACTTATACGTCTCGCGTCCTGCAGGTGGTCGCATGTAGATCTCGCCCACAGTTCCAGGCTCCACCTGATTGCCATTCTCATCGAGCACCTTCATCTCGCCAATGACGCAGCGACCGACCGAACCTTTGTGGGCCATCCAGTCATCACCACGAATGATGGTGACGGCTTGAGCTTCGGTTCCTGCATACAACTCGAAGATGCGCTCTCCGCCCAACCACTCGATCCATACTTCCTTCAACCACATCGGACACGGTGCAGCCATGTGCCAGATGACGCGCAGCGACGACATGTCATATGACTCACGCTCGGCAACACGCCACATGCGCAACATCATCGTTGGCACCAGCAACATCCAATCGGCCTTGTGTTCCTGTATGCCTTGCATGGTCTTCTCTGCATCGAAACGAGGCATGGTGACGACGTGGTTTCCGTTGGCAAGACCACGAGAGGAATACGAAAACGGTGCGTTGTGATACATCGGCCCAGGCACCATCATCACGCCGTTGCGTTGTACACCTTGACCAGGGTCGCCCTCATCGTCGAGAACTCCGGGGTCGCTTGCAACGATCAACTTTGGTCGACCGGTGCTGCCCCCCGAGGTCGGCGCTTTCCATGCCGGTGGAATTCGATCTTCGAGTGGCGCATCTGACAACGACTCGTCTGGCATCCAGTCGAGAGACAAGCACGGCCGACCAGGATGTGCTTCGCCATCGGCGCCAACAACAATTGGCGAATTTGCAAGTTCCACGATTGCTTGACGTTCACGAATGGGCAGACGCGGTGACACTGGTTGCGGAACTGCACCAAGTTTCCAAACAGCGAATGCGGCCGCGTAGAACTTTGCAGAGTTCGGCAGGCCGATGGTGACATAGTCACCCTGCTTCACACCCATCGCTTCGAATGCACGCGCCATGCGATTCGCAAGAGACTCGAGCTCCGCGCGCGTAGTGGTGACACCGTCAGACGTGACAGCCGGACGATGCGGATCTGCTGCCGCGATGTTCGTGAGTGCTCTACCGAGCGAAACAATTGCCATGACGCGACTGTAGTGACTGGCGGTGATGCCTTTGTCAGTCGGCGCCTAGGTAGGCGGGGCGATCTCCCCCGCCGTGCAACACGATGTTCGCTCCAGCCAGATAAGCGGCAGCATCGCTCGCAAGATATGCACACGCATTCGCAATGTCATTCGGGATAGCCATGCGACCCATCGGAATTGTTGACTCGATGCGAGCCACATTGTCAGCGTCGCCGTAATGAACGTGGGCCTGCGAGGTGTACACGAGACCGGAAGTCACCATGTTGACGCGAACTTTCGGTGCCCACTCTTGAGCAACTGTGTTGGTGTAGTTCAACAACCCGGCCTTGGCTGCGCCATATGCAGCGGTGGTGGGTGCCGGACGTAGCGCAACGACACTTCCGATGTTGACGATTACCCCACCATCACCTTGCTTCATGTGAAAGTTCGCACGTTGCGCGCAATAGATGGCGGAGAACAAATTGAGCGCAACGATGCGCTCGGTGAAACGTGGAGACGAGGTTGTTGAGTCTGCTGGCGGTGAGCCGCCCGCATTGTTGACGAGCACATCGATACGACCAAACTCGGCCACTACATCATCGATAAGTTTCCACGCATCTTCACCATTGCGAAGGTCGACTGAGTGGTACGTCCATGACGATGGAAGATCGTCGACCGGAGTACGAGAACAGACCACGATTCGCGAGCCATCGGCCTCAAACCGCTCGGCGATACCCCGACCGATTCCTTTGGTTCCACCAGTGATGAGAACGACTTTGTCGCGCAATTCGGGATATGTCACGACTAAGAATCATACTGTGCGACCGCTGTCACGCGTTTAGAAGTCCCCTGTCGCACGGGAGTAACCTCGGAAACCATGGGTATTTCGTATTCAGTTGGTTCAGACGGCATCGCCGAAGTCGTGATGGACTGCCCACCGGTCAATGCACTCACCGTTGCCCAGTGGTTCGAGGTCGCCGACACGATCACCGCGCTCGGCCGCGACAAAAACGTGCGAGTCGTCATCTTGTGTGCCGAAGGAAAAGGCTTCAATGCCGGAGTCGATATTAAAGAGATGCAGAACACCACGGGTTTCGACGCCTTGATTGGTGCGAACAAAGGTTGCTTCGCTGCGTTCGCTGCGGTGTACGAATGTCCGGTGCCTGTGATTTCCGTGGTCAACGGCTTCTGCGTAGGTGGCGGAATTGGCCTTGTCGGAAACTCCGACATCATCGTGGCCAGCGACGATGCCTTCTTCGGACTTCCTGAAGTAGACCGTGGCGCTCTTGGTGCTGCCACTCACCTCGCACGCCTGGTCCCTCAGCACAAGATGCGTGCCATGGTGTACACCGCTCAAAACATCACCGCACAAGAGCTCCATGAGTTCGGAAGTGTGCACTCAGTTGTTCCTCGAGCGGAACTTCGCAACGAAGCAATGCGAATCGCCAGAAACATCGCCGAGAAATCACCGACCGTCATGCGTGCCGCGAAGGAAAGCCTGAACGGCATTGACTTGTGGGACGTGAAGAAGAGCTACCGATTCGAACAAGGGTTCACATTCGAGTTGAACCTGTCTGGCGTCTCCGACGAATTGCGTGATGCATTCGTCGACAAGCGCGACGCCGACACCACGAAGTAGCCAACAGAACCAAACAGACCTAGACGACCCCGGAGTAGATGAGGACCACATGGCCCGAGACAAACGAATGACCCTTGACGATGCAGCAGCTCACGTGAAGAGCGGCATGACCATAGGCATCGGCGGATGGGGATCTCGGCGTAAGCCGATGTCCCTCGTACGCGCGTTGCTGCGGACCGATGCGAAAGATCTCACGGTCGTGTCATACGGCGGACCAGATGTGGGCTTGTTGTGCGCCGCCGGGAAAGTGAAAAAAGTGGTGTACGGGTTCGTGTCCCTCGACTCGATTGCACTCGAACCACACTTCCGCTCTGCACGTCAAAGTGGATCCATCGCCGAATGTGTGGAGTACGACGAAGGCATGTTGCAGTGGGCGTTGTACGCCGCAAGTCTGCGCCTACCCTTTCTTCCAACACGCGCCGGCCTCGGAAGCGATGTCACCGTCGTGAACCCCCAGTTGCGCACCATTACCTCTCCCTATGCCGACGGCGAGGAGCTGCTCGCAGTCCCCTCGCTTGAGCTTGACGCGGCCTTTGTTCACCTCAATCGAGCGGATATGCATGGCAACGCGCAGTTCCTCGGTCCCGACTTGTACTTCGATGACCTTTTTCTTGGTGCGTGTGCCACCGGTCGGCGCTTCTTGAGTTGCGAAAAGATCGTCACCTCTGACGAGTTGCTGAAGAACGGCTCATTCCACACGATAAAAATCAACAGGTCGATGGTGGATGGTGTCATTGAGTCACCGAATGGTTCACACTTCACCCACTGCACCCCCGACTACGAACGTGATGAGAAGTTCCAGTCGGCGTACGTCAAGGCAGCAGCAGACCCAGAGTCATGGTCTGCGTTCGCTAGCCGGTTCTTGGGCGGCAGCGAGGCTGACTACCAGGCAGAAGTGAAGAAATGGCACGACGAACAGAAAGCGCAGGCGTGACGATGACTGCAAGCACAAATCTTGCCAACATCTGCGTGGTGGCGGCAGCTGAAGCATTCCGGGGTAATGGCGAAATCTTCGGTAGCGGTATGGGCACCATTCAGACACTTGGTGTGCGCCTTGCACGCGCAACATTCGAACCAGACCTGCTGGTCAGTGATGGCGAAGCGTTCTTCGTCGCAAACAACCTTCCAATTGGTGGCAGCAACAAAGTCATTGAAGGCTGGGTTCCCTTTCGACAGGTGTTCGACACTGTGTGGGGCGGTCGTCGTCACGTCATGATGGGCGCCAGCCAAATTGACATGTACGGCAACTCGAACATTGCGAACATCGGGCCGTGGAAACAACCAAAGGCCCAGCTGCTCGGTGTGCGTGGCGCACCAGGAAACACCATCAATAACAAGACCAGCTTCTTCATCCCGAAGCACACGTCGAAAGTATTTGTCGAAAAAGTCGACATGGTGAGCGGCATTGGTTATGACCGAGTCGCCAAGATGAGCAAGTGGACTCGCGACAACTTCTGTTTGCCGCGGGTCATCACCAACTTGTGTGTCCTTGATTTTGAGACTCCAGACAATCGCATGCGTCTGCGCAGCGTGCATCCTGGCGTCACCGTTGACGATGTCATCGCCAACACCGGATTCGAACTTGTCATCCCAACCGACGTTCCAGTGTCTCGTGGCCCAAGCGCAGAAGAGCTTTCAATCATCGAAACGCTTGACCCACGCGGACTGCGTAACAAGGAAGTTGCCTGATCATGCATCCGACTCTGCACACCAAGTTTTGCGACCAAGTCGGGGTGCAATACCCCATCGTGCAGACCGGCATGGGTTGGGTCGCCACTTCCAGCCTCGTCGCCGGAACTGCCAATGCCGGAGGTCTGGGTATTCTCGCGAGTGCAGTCATGGATATGGAGGAGCTTCGTAGTGAAGTGGCCGAAATCAAGCGCCGTACGAACAAACCGTTTGCGGTCAACATGCGCGCCGATGCCGCCGATATCGAAGAGCGTGTCGACTTCCTCATCGAACAGGGGGTGAAGGTCGCCTCGTTTGCCCAAGCTCCAAAGCAAAAAATCATCGAGCGATGCAAGAGCGCCGGAGTTTTCGTCATGCCTTCCATCGGCGCGCGTCGGCATGCAGAGAAGGTTCTGGACTGGGGCGTAGATGCAGTTCTCGTGCAAGGCGGTGAAGGCGGCGGACACACTGGTTCGGTTCCGACAAGCATCTTGTTGCCCGATGTCATCGATGCGGTCGCCGGTCGAATTCCAGTCATCGCCGCCGGTGGGTTCTTCAGCGGTCGTGGCCTTGTCGCAGCACTCGCCTACGGAGCCGACGGAATCGCCATGGGCACTCGCTTCCTTCTCACCAAGGACTCGACAGTTCCCGATGTCATCAAACAGTTCTATCTGCAGCAAAACGTGCAAGGAACAGTTGTCAGCACTCAGGTTGACGGAGTTCCACATCGCGTGTTGCGCACCGAGCTGGTGGAATTTCTTGAAAGTGGTCGTGGACGTCTACTTGCATTACCGCGTGCCGCGCTCAATGCTCTCAAATTCCGCAAGATGACCGGAACCCCAATGGGTGACATGTTGCGCGAGGGCCTCGAAATGCGCAAGGCACTCGATCTCACCTTTGCGCAGATGCTGATGGCTGCAAACACCCCGATGTTGCTCAAGGCAACGATGATCGACGGAAACATCGACGCCGGAGTCATGGCGAGCGGTCAAGTGGTTGGCGTCATCAAAGATCTGCCCACCTGCGATGAACTCATTCAACGCATCGTCGACGAGGCCGAAACGGCCTTGAAGGGCCTGGGGGCCTGATATGGCAGTCACCACACTGAATGGCATCGACGAAGTTCGTGCTGCCAAAGGTCGCCATCTCGGATACAGCGAGTGGATGACCATGGAACAAGAGCGCATCAACCAGTTCGCCGACGCAACTGGTGATCGACAGTGGATTCACATCGACGTCGAGCGTGCGAAGTCAGGACCATTTGGTGCGCCCATCGCACACGGCTACCTCACCTTGTCACTGTCCAATTACTTCCTTCCACAGATCATCGAAGTACAGGGGTTTTCAATGGGTGTCAACTATGGCGTGGACAAAGTTCGTTTCCCATCTCCGGTGAAAGTCGGAACACGGGTACGCGCCGGTGCTGAACTCATCGATGTGTCAGACATCAATGGTGGCGTGCAGACACTCATTCGCATCACTGTCGAAACTGAAGGCTCAGACAAACCGAATTGCGTCATCGACTCACTCTCACGCTGGATGGTCTGACATGTCAGTTCTGAATTCATTCCGCCTTGACGGCAAAGTTGCCGTTTTGAACGGTGCAGGTCGTGGCATCGGTGCCGCCAGCGCTCTTGCGCTAGCTGAGGCCGGAGCCGACGTCGCAGTGCTATCCCGAACCAAAGCGCAGATCGACGAAGTTGCTGATCAGATTCGAGCACTTGGTCGACGCGCAGTCGCCATCGAGTGCGACGCCATGAACTCAGATGCGGTGACGACAGCAATTGACCAGGCCGCCAATGAGCTTGGGCGGATCGATGTTGCGGTGAACGTCGTCGGTGGCGCCATGCCTGGCCCGTACACCCGAGCGAGCGACGCTGCCCTGGCTGATGCATTTGACCGCAATGTCACCACCGGTGTTCGCGTTGTGCGTGCGGCAGTTCCACACATGTTGAAAGTCGGTGGCGGCAGCATCATCATGATTTCGTCGGCCATCGGTCACCTCGCCGGCCGCGGTTACGCGATGTACGGGTCTGTGAAAGCAGCAGTCGACCATTCAGTCAGACAATTGTCGCTCGAGTTGAACCCGAAGATTCGCGTCAATGCAGTTGCCCCAGGTGCAATTCTCACCGAAGCACTCGCGACAGTCATGACGAATGACGACATTCGAAAAGGTCTCGAAAATGGAACACCGCTTCGGCGCGTCGGGCTTCCCGAGGACATCGCGGCTGCCGTGTTGTACCTCGCATCACCGGCATCGAGTTACGTGACCGGACAGATCATTCCTGTTGACGGCGGCCTTGTCGCCCCGAACTTGCCGCTTCCGCTACCCGACTTGTGAGCACCGGCGACCTCGATGGTGAGCTAGAGGCCGAGGCCATCGCTCGCGACAACAGCTCAGGTTCGCCTCGTCCTAGTCGGCTTTCTGGCTCAGTCTTCCGACACAAGTCATTTCGCACCTTCTTCATCGCTGCATCGATCTCGAACGGTGCAGCATGGATGCAGCTCGTCGCGGTTCCTGCATTGCTCTTTGACATGACCGACAGTGCCACGTGGGTTGGTTTCTCCACTTTGGTCAACACGATGCCATCGGTCTTCTTCACGGCATGGGCAGGTGTCATTGCTGATCGAGTGTCACGTAAGCGCATGTTGATTACGACTCAGACCGTGCAGATGATCGCCAGCTTCTCCCTGTTCGCCCTGTACGCCGCAGACATGTTGTCGCCATGGTGGATCATCGCCATCGGGTTTCTCAATGGCGTGGCGACCGGGTTCGGAGCACCCACTTGGCAGGCCTTTGTTCCATCACTTGTGCCGGAAGAAGACATGCTCGATGCGGTTCGCCTGAACTCCGTGCAATTCACCTTGGCCCGGTTCATTGGGCCGGCACTTGCAGGCGTGGTCATCACCGCATTTGGCCCAGGAGCAGCAATATTCGGAAATGCTTCGACTTTCATTCTCGTCATCGTTGTTCTTGCCGTTGTCACCACTCGACCAGGCTCAACCGCATCACGCGAATTCACCGTGATGACAGCGTTGAAGAACGGTGCAAGATACATGTGGCGACATACGCCGATGCGTCTTGCTGTCATCATGGCTTTCATCAGTAGCTGCTTCGGTCAGGCCGTGCAGTTCATCAGCGCTGCAGTCGCAGCTCGCATTTTTGACCGACCAAGCACAGACAATGCGGGTCTGATGATGGCTCTTGGGCTCGGGTCGGTACTCGCGAGCATCGTGTCTGCTCGCTACGGAAAGCAGATGAAACGATCAACTGCAATTCGGCAAGCACTCGTGTTCTATGTGTTGTCCACCGTGTTGATTGCTGCAACGAGCAATTACTTCCTCGGAATGGTCGGCTTCTTCCTTGGTGGTATGGCACACCTGCTCATGGCCGTGGCGCTCAACACCCTCATTCAAGGAACCGTGCCCGACCGTGTCCGTGGTCGCGCGGTGTCGTTTTATCTCCTCGGTGTGCTGGCTGGTATCCCCGTCGGTTCCTTCGCGCTCGGGGCACTGGGCGACTTGGTGTCGTTGCGTATCGGCCTGATTGCTTACGCGATCGTGTTCGTAGGCGTTCTCTTCGTGTTACACACGAAGAGATTGTTCCCGCTGTTCGACGTCGAGAAGCTCGACAATTAGGGACGAATTACGTCAACCGATGACGCCGTCGGCACGCAAAGCGTCAATGTCCGAAGGTGACAAACCCAATTCAGAAGTCAGCACGGCTTCGGTGTGCTCACCCAACATCGGGGGCATCGAATCTGGACCCTCGGTCATCCCCGTCAACTTCACCGGATTACCTGGCACCACAATCGGCTCTGGCACATCGTCAGTTCGTGGCATCTCAACCAACATGTTTCGAGACTTCACATGAGGGTCATCAATGACTTGTTGTGCGCTCAAAACCGGTCCAGCCGCAATTCCCGCCTTCGCAAGAATGTGGCACGCTTCGACTGACGACTTGTCTGCTGCCCACTGACCAACTGCCTCGCGAATGACATCCATATGTTCCCGCCAGCCTTGGCGTGTTGCAAAACGAGGATCATCGACGAATTCAGGTTTGCCAATCTCGGTGACGAATCGTGCGAACTCATGCTCACGTCCACACTGCACGATGAACCAACCATCTTTTGCAGGGAAACCATCCATGATGAGGTTCAAACCACCACCTGGCTCAGGCCGCTCTCCCATTGACCAGTAGTTCGTGACGACATCGGCAAAAGCAACCATGGAGTCGAACATAGACACATCGACGTGTTGCCCAATCCCGGTGATGTCGCGATGACGAAGCGCTGCCAACAGTCCGATAGCGCCGAACAACGACGTACCGATGTCTCCGAGCGCACCGACTGGGCTCACAATCGGAGGCTGACCTTTTGGACGCTTCCACTCATACAACCCACTCATCGCTTCTCCGACAGCGGCGTAAGCCGGCCAATACCCATAAGGCGATTCGACGGTGTTTCCGAAGCCTGATACTGAGAGATAAATGACATTCGGTGCAACATCGCGCACATCGTCGTAAGCGAGCCCCATCTTCTTCAGAGCACCGCCCTTGAAGTTCTCGGCAAACACATCAAACTGCGTTGCCAACTTCAGCACCAGTTCGCGGCCTTGCGGGTGCTTGATGTCAATGGCAATCGAGCGCTTGTTCAAGTTGTTCCGAAGAAATGTTGCACCGGCAGATCGTCCGTCTGGCTGCTTCATCGCAGGGAACGAGCCGCGGGCCAAGTCGCCTCCCTTGGGGTTCTCGACTTTGAGAACTTCAGCACCGAGGCGTGTCATGAGCTGCGTTGCGAAAGGCAGAGCCTGCATCTGCTCGAGCGCCAAGATGCGCACCCCGTCCAACGGCTTGCCGTTCCCCTTGGCTTGCACATTGTCGCTATCTCCGAGTCGCATGACACAAACCGTAGTGCGCACCGTCCTAAGGCACACAAGAAGCGCGCATTCATGTACGACGTTTGGGGTCCAACAACTAGCCTTGCAGTGTGCAAGGAATCATCACATGGGGCACCTATTTGCCCTACCGACGACTCGACAAGTCCACTATCGCTCCGTTCGTTGGCCAAGGTGGGGGCAAAGGAACGCGCACCGTTGCATCATTTGACGAAGATCCAACGACAATGGCAGTTGAAGCGGCCCGTGGTGCTTTGCGTGGTCGGAAAATCAGCCCACAGCAACTGTTGTTCTCCACTGTCAGTCCGACATATGCAGACAAGACCAACGCCACAGTCATTCATGCCGCTCTTCGACTGAACGATTCAGTCACAGCTCTCGATCTCGGCGCCAGCGTTCGCAGCGCTGTTGGTGGTCTGATGATGGCAGCGCGCAGCAACGTCACGACGCTCGTGACCAGCGCCGATATCCGCACTGGTCTCGCAGGTAGTGCTGAAGAGGCAAATGGTGGTGATGCCGGGGCTGCGTTTGTTATTGGCGATTCGTCTTCAGCCCCGGTCGCTGCAGAGATTCTCGCGGTTACCAGTGCGACAGAGGAGTTCATCGACCGCTGGCGGTCACCTGGTTCTGTGCGCACAAAAGTGTGGGATGAGAAATTCAGTGAAGTCACCTACACCCCCCTTGCCAAGGCAGCGTGGAAGCAAGCTCTCACCGATGCAAAGGTGTCGGCCGAAGATGTCGCGATGATCGCAGTGGCCTCGCCACATGCACGTGTGGCGTCATCTGTTGCCGCAAAGTTGGGCGTGGCAAGAGTCGTCGGTGATGTGATCCCGACCATCGGTAACTCTGGCGCCGCACACCCCGGGCTACTTCTTGCAAGCCTGCTCGAGAGCAGTGAGGCCAACCAAGTGATTGCGCTGGTGTCACTCACGGACGGTGCGGACGTCATCATCTTGCGTACGACTGAACATCTGACCACCGCACGACCAACTCCGAGCTTCGATGAGCAGGTCAATGGTGGTGCTCCACTCTCTTACGGCAAGTTCCTCTCATGGCGCGGAATGATGTCGATCGAGCCACCACGGCGCCCTGAGCCGCAACGCGTCTCGGCAACTGCTGCTGCGCGAAGCGAGAAATGGAAGTACGGCTTCATCGGCTCACGCGACAAGACCACCGGAAGCGTGCATCTCCCGCCACTGCGAGTCTCTGTTGATGGTCAGCGCACCGATGACATGGAAGATGCACCGATGGCAGACGTTCTTGGCACTATCGCCACTTTCACCATTGATCGCCTCGCCTATTCGCCAAGCCCACCCATCGTTTTTGCAGTGGTCGACTTTGATGGCGGCGGTCGTTTGCCTGTCGAACTGTGTGACATCGACATCGAAGAAGTGAAAATCGGGCGGCGCGTGCGCATGACATTCCGTCGTCTCTTCACTGTCGACGACATCCCCAACTATTTCTGGAAAGCGACGCTGGTCCGGGACAACTGACCTGACGACGTACTGAGAAGGAGAAACGAACATGGCATCGCATGGAATCAAAGACCGAGTAGCCATCGTCGGAATGGGTTGCACCAATTTCGTCGAACATTGGGACCTCGGCCTCGACGACCTCGTCATCGAGGCATCAAACCAGTGCTACTCATCTGCGGGTGTCGCCAAGAACGACGTCGACGCATATTGGCTTGGCACTGCACAGGGCGGCATGAGTGGAATCACCTTGTCACGACCCTTGCAGTTGGACAACAAGCCAGTCACGCGTGTCGAGAACTTCTGTGCCACCGGAAGCGAAGCGTTGCGCCAAGCGGCATACGCAGTCGCCAGTGGTGCATACGACCTTGCCATGGCCGTCGGCGTCGAAAAGACGAAGGACAGTGGCTTTCAGGGCTTGAATGCCGTGCCGCCACCGAACGATGGAACTGGTCGCACACTCACCGCAGCGGCAATGTTCTCCATGGTCGCGCCGGCGTACGCGAAGAAGTTTGGCGTCGACCCAGACGAGCTTCGCGAAGCAATCGCTCACGTCGCGTGGAAGAATCACTACAACGGTGCACGCAACAGTCGCGCACAGTTCCGCAAAGAAGTGTCCATGGACACCATCAAGAAGTCACCGAAAGTTGCCGGGGACTTGGGCGTTTTTGATTGTGCCGGCGTTGCTGACGGCGCTGCGGCAGCAATCATCTGTCGTGCCGAAGATGCACACAAGTACACCGACAAGCCGTTGTATGTGAAAGCCCTGTCGTTCGTTGCTGGTAACGGCTCAGGGCTCACCAACCCTGAGTACGACTACACGACGTTTCCAGAAATCGCGGCGTGTGCCGTCGATGCATATGCACAGGCCGGTGTCACCGACCCGAGTCATCAAATTGCTCTCGCCGAAGTTCACGACTGCTTCACCATCACCGAACTGGTGCTCATGGAAGATCTGCAATTCAGCCCTCGCGGCACCGCTTGGAAGGACGTTCTCGATGGTCGTTTCGACCTGAAGGGACAATTGCCGGTCAACCCTGATGGTGGACTCAAATCCTTTGGACACCCGGTGGGTGCCTCGGGACTACGCATGATGTTCGAGGCCTGGCTTCAGCTCCGCGGCGAGGCCGGTGACGAACGTCAGATCTCAACAGACCGCTCACTTGCCCTCACCCACAACCTCGGCGGCTACCCAGGCGAAATGGTGTCGTTCATTTCCATCCTCGGCACCCAGTTGGGCTAGAACTCTCTGCAATAGCCGCGAGGGCGGCCGACATATTGGGGGACAACATGCAAGACGCACGCGCTGGAGACCGACTACTCATTTCCGAGCTTCTGAACACGTATTCATACGCGATGCTCGACCGCGACTTCGACACATGGAAGGGCTGTTTCACTACTGACGGCCACGCTGACTACACCACTGCCGGAGGTGTTGCCGGCACTCCGGCTGAGGCAGCTGAATGGCTGAAGGGCGTTTTCGGAATGTTCGACATCTCCGCGAGCCAAGCGAGCAATGTCGTCATCGAATTCACCGGCGACGACACTGCAAATGTGCGCAGCATGTACAAGATGGTCATGCGTATTCCTGGTGACACGCCTCACTACATGGAGGCGTGTGGTTGGTACCGGGACAAGGTGAAGCGCACGAGTGACGGTTGGAAAATCGCAGATCGTTTCGAACAACTCCTGTACATGCGCTGATCACCATGCCGCTTCCATCAAAAAGAAAACCGGAGCACATTGCCGAAGCTCTGAAGCACTGGTACGAACAAAAACTCAACCACGCTGTGGCCATTCTCGATGTCGGAGTTCCTTCCGGCACCGGCATGAGCAGTGAGACAATTCTGTTCAATCTCGACCCAGGTGGAATGAAGTATCCGAAGGTCGCACGAATCCGCCCAAGCATGGATGACTGGCCGGTATTCCCGGTGTATGACCTTGAAGCCCAGTACAAGGCCATGCAATTCGTAGGTGCACGCAGTGATGTGCCGGTTCCGAATGTGTCTGACGTGGAACTCGACGAGTCGATTCTCGGTGCACCGTTTTTCATCATGGACCGCATCGAAGGTCAGGCACCGCCAGACATGATGCCTTACACATTCGGTGGCAGTTTCCTTGATGCGATGTCAGCTGAAGAGCGACGAGATCTCCAACGCAATGCTGCGACGGTGCTTGCCAAGATTCATGCGATTCCGCTGGAGAACGAGGATGTTTCTTTTGCTGCTCCGAACTTGCAAGAGCCGCTTCGTCGAATGCTGAAAGAACAACGCGAGTACTACGAGTGGTCACGAGCTGGTCTCTCCTACCCCACCATCGAGGCCGCATTCGACTACCTCGAGCGCAACATGCCCGCGAACCCTGGTCCTGTGGTGTTGTCGTGGGGCGATGCGCGAATCGGAAACATGTTGTTCCGCAAATCGCAACCAGTTGCCGTTCTCGACTGGGAAATGGTGAACGTCGGGCACCCCGGTGTCGACGTCGGGTGGATGGTGTTCATGCACCGTTTCTTCCAGAACATTGCTGAAGTCATGGGCATGCCAGGTTTCCCAGACATGATGCTCGAGGAAGACGTCATCGCTGATTATGTGGCAGCCGGCGGATACGACCCCGGCGATCTCACGTGGTACCAGGTGTATGCCGCGATGCGTTTTGCTGCCATCTCAATTCGCACATCGCGGCGTCAAATTGCCTACGGCGAGGCTGCGGAACCAGATGAGCCAGAGCAGCTCATCATGCACCGTGACTTGCTGCGGTCGATGATCGGGCTGTCCTAGGCGCACGACCGGCGCTGTGCGCGCTCAGAACTTGCCGACGTAAGCAGCAAACGAATCGAGTGTCTGCAACACCGTGTCGCGGTCAGCAGCCGGAACTCGTAATACGACTTCGGTGCAACCAATCTCTCGGTAATACGCCAACTTGTCGTCAGACGGCAGTGTGCCAAACGGAACGATGTCTGGAGACCCGCTGCGATTGTGTTGTGCCCAAGCGTCTCGCAAGATCGGGAGTGAGTCGCGGATACCCGCCCCGCCGATCGGAATCCAACCATCGGCCCACTCAGCGATTGCTGTGAACATCTTTGGGCCAGGAGCACCACCAATGAGTGTGCGAATTCGTGGCTGTTGAACAGGCTTTGGCCACGCCCACGATGGTTCAAACGACACATACTCACCCTTGAACTCGGCCACTTCATCTCGCCACAGGGCGTTCATTGCCAACATGTACTCACGAGTGCGTTCACGACGTGTCACGTAGTCGACACCATGATCGGCCATTTCCTCTTTGTTCCAGCCATAGCCCACTCCGCACACCGCGCGTCCACCGCTGATGAAGTCAAGCGTCGCCCACTCTTTTGCATACGCAATCGGGTCATGCTCAACCACCAACGCAACACCAGTTCCAAGCTTCAACTTCGTCGTGACAGCAGCGCAGGCTCCGAGCGACACGAGCGGGTCAAGACTGCGCTTGTAGTCATCGGCTAGTTCAGAATCACCAGTTGGTGCTGGCGTGAGTCGACTCGTTGGAATGTGCGTGTGTTCAGGAATGTAGAGCGAATAAAAACCACGTGCCTCTGCCTCAACCGCGAGGTCAATGACATTCATCGACCTGTCCGTATTGAAGATAGTGAGACCGAGGTGCATGTTTCATTTCTTCAACAAATCAGGGCGACATGTCGTGACAAGTCGACGAATGCCGTCACGCCAGCCAACTTGTGAGCGAAACCCGGTGGCATGCAACTTGTCAAGGTCAGGAATAATGGCAGCAATGGTTGCCGTTGTCGGGTTGTACTTGGGAACAAGTCCGGTGAGCCGACTCATCTCCTCGCACCAATCTTCGATGCCAGCCACCTCGTCGCCGCCCCAGTTGATGACGTTCGCTGGCGTCGACGCCGTCGACAGCAAGTAGGGAATGCTGCAATTGATGTCATCGGCATGAATCGGTGTGTAGGACGTGGGCTGATTGACGTGCACAGGAACGGGGATATCGCGTTCCATCATCATGAGATGGAACAACATCCAGCCGTATGAGTCCCCGTACGGCACATTCAGCCTCGCCACGACTGTGGGAACACCAAGACGCTTGGCCGTGTAGCGCACCAATACTTCGCCGGCAATTTTCGAAATGCTGTACGTGGGCATGCCCGGCATCGGCCGATGACTGTCGCCCAACAAATCGGTTTCCTTGCGTGGTTCATGGTCTTTCGGTTCGTAGACCGCAGTCGACGAGCAGTGCAAGAACGCTGCAAGCTTGTCCGATCGAGACGCCGCCACTTCCATGAGTGCTGCGCTGCCCTCTGCATTCGCCGCAAACGCCTGCTCGAAGTCTGATGTTTTCGACACAGCGAAGTGCAACACATAGTCGAGGTCTGCAGGCACTTCATCGAAACGCCCTTGCTCAAGGTCCACGCTGACCGGTGCGATACCTTTGCCTTCCCATTCCGTGCGCTGCTCAGCTTTTGCGAAGCGCGATGCACCAAACACAGTTGCACCAGCGGTCGCCAAACCCTCAGCGATGGGACCTGCCACCCAACCCGTCACCCCAGTGACGAGAACTCTTTTGCCTTTGTATTGAGCGAGATCCATTTCGGTACTCACCACAGCTTGTCGGTGTACTTGTCGGTTCCGAACAAAGTCTGTTTGAACGGTGACGTCCACAAGTGCGTTCCGATGCCACTTGCTTCGAGGTCTGCTCCGAAATTGCCGTAACCCTTGTCCCACTTCTTCTTCGGGTCATGGTCTACGAAGTGAATTTGCAAGAAGCGGCGGTCAGCGTTTTTCATGCGCGGAATTTCAGCGGGTGCGTCATCGAGAAGCGGCAATGGCAGTGCGTTCAAGATGAGATCTGGTCCCCACTTCTTGCTCATTGCACGAGGCGCCCACGTGTCACGAGTCCACGCTTCAAGCTCTGCGTGGGTGTGCCCTTCATTCAACTCGCCGACATTGACGATGATGCCGTCGTAGTTGCGATCGAGTGCTTGTTCGACCGGAGTTCCGCGCTCATCTTTCTGAATGGACCATGCCTTCTCGTACAACACGGTGTGAATGTGGTCGCGCTGAGCGAACATTCGACCCGTTGAGTGCAGCTGATGCACCATGTCGACGCTCCATCGATTCCATTCGTCGTGGAAACCTTTCAGCACCCAATAGATGGCGAGGTACGACCCAACATGGGGGTCTGGAGTCATCGGTGACTCTTTCGGGTACCGCAGCTCTTTCAAGTCACGAGTCGCCACGAATCGATCACCGGCAAAGTTGTATTGGGCGACCATGCAACCGCCATAGAAATGGTCGGTCTCATACCAGCGGTTGTACTCAACTTCGTGGCCCTTGTGAGGCTCGACCATGGTGAAGAGCAGCGTTCCCAATTCGATTGGCTTACCCATAGATCCCCCTGTGTTCGCGGCACCAAACCCCCGGTGCGTGAAACACCGACGCTAGTTCAGGGGAGCCTGACAGCGCACATGGCACCGAACTACCGTGACGTGGCATGGAACTGTCTGCGCTCGTCGCTCCTGCAAAAACTGCCGTCCTCACCATGGAACTGCAACGTGGCATCTGTGGTGACTCGGCATTGTTCCGTCAGCTTCGTGATGCGGTCACCGCGGCCGGAGTCGAGCAGAACACAGCCCAACTGCTGGACACTGCGCGGGCTGCTGGTGCCACAGTCGGTCACTGCGTGTTCACCATGACTGCATCACGCGAGGGCACGCGCATGGATCTGCCTCTCATGTCGGCAGCACGAAAAGATCCCAACTACTTGCTGCAAGGGTCGGAACAAGCACAAGTGCTGCCGATGCTTGGCCCGCATCCGAGTGATCTCATATCAGAGCGCCATGTGAGTGTCACACCGTTCACTGGTAGTGACTTGCACCAGCAACTCAGCGAACGTGGCATCGAGACTGTTGTCATCTGCGGCGTGTCTTTGAATGTCGGTGTACCCGGCATGACAATCGAGGCCGTGAACCTCGGATACAACGTGGTTGTTGCTCGCGACTGTGTCGCGGGTTTCCCTGAGGACTACGCCCAGGGAGTTTTGGTCAACATGTTGCCGTCAATGTCAACCGTGAGCGACTCACAATCAATTATCAGTTGCTGGACTTCTCGCTAGAGACCCCACACGCGCGGAGGCCCACACACCTCCACGAGGCGCGACAATGCATTGAAGTTGACCGCCACTTCGACAACCTGCACACCGCCTTGCGACTGCGCTGAAGTCAACTGCTCAAGGCGCTCGTGCGTGGCGAGAACTGGGCCAGAGGCTGTCCATAACTCGACAATGAAAGATTGATTGGCGCGACGAGCACTGTCCATCACAGACACAGTTGCATCGTCCAAAGATGGTGCGACGACCACGACAGTCTGACCGATGGCAGAAGCGCGCAGTGCATTGGTGGCAGCGAACCCTGCAACCGGCGACGTTGGCAAGACAACACTTCCGAGATGTCGCGTGGGAAATGTGCGACCAAGCCAGAAGCCACAGATGTTTGCGTCTGCTGTCGCGAAGCCGTCATCGGGCAACCACAGTGACAAGTCGCGCGCGGCTCGTCCCGGATTCAGCGGCAAGGAATCCTCGCCGTACAACGGTCCACATACCGCTGCAAGTTCTCCGTACACGGGCGGTCGCTCCGGCATGGAGTCATGACCTATGTGAGAGAACGCACGTAGACCACCTGTTGAAATCTCTCGCCACTTGACACCGAGATCTGTGAGTAGTTCTCGTGGTGCTTCATATTCGTCGCAGCCCACGACTACCACTTCGTCTGCCGCACCAAGTTCCGCGCGCACAAAGTCGTCGCGCTGCAAGCCAATCGTGCCGAAGTGCGCCGGACTGTCCCACTGAAACAACCCTTTGGCAGCCCATGAATTGAACACCCCGATGTTGGTGCGTGCCACGACGTCACGCAGGTCGTCTACTACACCGTCACGCACCACACCGGCGCCGGCGAGGATGATGCAGCGTTGGTGATTCACCTCGAATGAGCGATGAGAAGGTCAGCTGATGACAATGGTCGGTTCCTCGGTGATCACGAACTGAGTTTTCGTCATGTCGAGGAACTTGTCGGTATCTTCCATCATTGCCGGAAAGTCGTCTTCTTTCATATGGTCATAAAAGGCTTGCGCGGAGTCGAACCACTGAATCGTGACGCCGTCCCACTCCGGCTCTGGCATTCGGCTACCTGGCTCTGGCCACACGGAAGCGTGCTGCTCATAGCGGCGCACATATTTCGCTGCGGACGAGTTGCGAATGAGCGGGCCGTGGTTGTTGTGCCAGTACTCGAGGAACTCGGCGTGGGTCGTTCCGGGCTTGCGCTTCAGGTACGAAATCAACTGGATCATGCGCGCACGGTATCCCATTCGGCATTGACTACGGTGATTCGACGGCGCGAGGCGTCAACGAAAGGGCTGGTGGCACATGGGTTTGGTTCAGGGCAAGGTCGCATTGGTGACAGGCGCAGGCCGAGGCATCGGTGAGTCGAGCGCCAGATTGTTCGCAGCCGAAGGCGCCTCTGTGGTCGTCACCGACATCGACGGCGAGGCGGCGTTGCGAGTCGCCGAAGCCATCGCCACCTCTGGCGGGAATGCCGTTGCCGTGCAGGCAGACGTCACTGATGAGGAACAAGTCATCGCAATGGTTGCGACTGCGATGGAACATTTTGGTCGTTTGGATTGTGCGCACAACAATGCAGGAATCAGCGGCACAGTGTCAACGTTCACCGAACTCAGTCTGAGTGAGTGGAACCGCATGATCACCATCAACTTGACAAGCGTGTTCCTCTCGATGAAACACGAGATTCCTGCGATTCTCGCCAGTGGTGGCGGAGCAATCGTCAACACGTCCAGCGGCGCTGGTGTGGTGGGCTTCGCAGGCCTACCCCACTACGTCGCATCGAAACATGGTGTCGTCGGACTCACAAAGACTGCGGCAATTGAATATGCCAAGCAAGGACTTCGTGTTAACGCGGTGCTACCGGGAACCACGAACACTCCGATGATTCAACAATTCACTGAGGCCAACCCCGACATCGGAAAAATGGTGGCAAAGACCGTTGGTCGTGGACGTCTCGGCGAGCCAGAAGAAATTGCTGAAGCAGCTGTATGGCTCTGCAGCGATAGGGCAAGTTTTGTGAGCGGAGAGTCGATGCTCGTGGATGGCGCTACGGTGTGCCGATGAGTACATATTCACGCGACGAAGTTGAGCGCGCCTTCCACGAATTCTTGCGTCGTGGTGCGTACGGACATGATTGGGTCGGGTGGTCTGAAGTGTTCACTGACGACGCGCTCTACACCGAGCATTGCCTCGGACACTTTGTCGGGAGTGCGGGAATACGCGAGTGGATCGTAGCCCAGATGGCCATGCTTCCTTCCATGTCGTTCTCCATCGAGTGGTACGACATCGTCGACGACAAAGTGTCGTTGTGGATCTGGAACCACCTGCCTGACCCAAACGGGGGCAGCGAACAATACGAGTTCCCGAATTACACACTGCTCACGTATGCCGGCAACGGCAAGTGGTGCAAAGAAGAAGATGTCTATGACCCTGCTTCGAGTGAGTCGACTGTCGTTGGCTGGTTCAAGGCTGGTGGAAATCAGAAGACACCCGACAATCGCTCTTTACGGCCAATGACATTCAGTCACCCACCACTGCCTCAGACTGCGCCAACGAAAGAGCTCATGCAGGTGGCAATTTCAGCACACGTCCCCGCCGGTGCCCATGTGCGCGAATGTGTGGTGAACGGCGCACGAGCTGCTGTTGTGTACGACACCCACGAGCGCACCTATGGTCTCATTCTCCACGTTGATGGCGCGGGCACAGTGGTGTTCAAGGATGAGTTCACCAACGCACGCGAGAACTTCGGCAAAAAGGAAGTTCTCCGATGAATGACCGCGTGTATCTGCATGAGGTCATTGACATCGTCGGCCAGAACCGTGCGAAATACAACGAACACATGTGTAACTATCGCCCACTTGCTCGCGAAGAGCGTCGCATGGAAATGGTGGGCAACTTCAGCACCGTAGGTAGTACCGAGCGCTGGCCTGAGAGCATCAATCTGTGGGAGTTTGTTGACGGCTGGGACGGCGTTGCGCGCAACTTTCGACACGAGTTCAACAACCCTGTTCACCAAGACAAGAACTTGGTCCCGTGGTGGGCTGAAGCTTTGAACTACCGCAGCGGCGGATATGACCGTTTGCTCGTCGCATCGCCACAATCACCCACCGTCGACCAACTTCACTCCGCCGGAGTCACTGGTGAGTGCTACATGCACGAGCTCATCCAAGTGAAGCCCGGATCTGCTCGTGACTACTTGTCGATGATCGACGAAAGTGGTCGAACTGTCTTTGGGAATTACGGATGGACACTCGTCGGCGCCTATCGGCATGCGATGGTGAACGACTCTGAGGTCACCGTGTTGTGGGCAATTCCGACATGGGATACATGGGCTGCCTGGGAAAAGACCAAAGAGACTGACGAACCCATGGTCGCTTGGCGACGCTCGACAGCATCAGTTGTCGTTGACTGGCGGGCGAAGTTGCTCGCCGCAAGCGTGAACAGCCCGCTTGGGAACTCAGCACCAGTCAACTGACATCGTTGAGCTAAAGCTCAACTCCAATCAGTGAGCACCTGCTGCACATCATGTGAACCAGGATGCACCGGCTGGCCTGCTTCCACCGGCGTACCAGAGAAACGAGGTGCGGCTTGTGCATGAAGTCCACCATTGCGTCGCACCACGGTGCCTCGCGCTTTGGTGTGCGGATGATGCTCCACTTCCTTCACTGACAACACCGGTGTCGCACATGTTTCGAAACCCTCGAGCAAAGCGCTCCATTCGTCACGTGTTTTCGTGAGGAACATGTCGGTCATTTTGTTCTTTTGCTCTGGCCACTTCGACTTGTCCCACTGCGGACCAAAGTCATCAAAACCCATGCGTTGTATCAATTCAGCAAAGAACTGATCTTCAATGGCCCCGATGGCGAAGTAACCACCGTCTTTGCATGTGAACACACCGTAGAAAGGTGCGGCTCCGTCAAGGTGATTCGTGCCGCGTGGCCCCCAGTTACCCATGTCAACACCGGGATAAAACGTTCCTGCAACCATCGCTGCGCCTTCGACCATCGAGACATCAATCACTTGGCCTTTCCCGGTCGCTCGCTGGTGCACGAGAGCTGCCGACACACCCAACGCAAGCAACATGCCACCACCTGCAAAATCACCCAACAGGTTGATCGGTGGTTGGGGTGGGCCATTCTCTTCGCCCAACATGTCGAGAGCACCAGACAACGAGATGTAGTTGATGTCGTGTCCCGCAACCATCGCCATTGGGCCGTCCTGGCCGAACCCGGTCATGCGAGAAAAAATGAGACGTGGGTTCGATGCGCACACGACATCTGGACCAATACCGAGACGCTCACACACTCCTGGCCTGAAGGGGTCGACCAACACGTCGGCACGGTCAATGAGTTGACGAAGCACAGCCATGTCATCGGCGTTCTTCAAGTCGAGTGACACCGTGCGCTTACCACGAGTGAACGGACTGATGGAGGGTCGCTCACGCTTCACCTTGGCTGCCACTGACGGCCGGTCGACAGCCACCACATCACACCCGAGATCGGCGAGCACAGTGGCGCCCATCGGACCGGGACCTTGGCCCACCAATTCGACGACGCGCACGCCAGCGAGTGGCCCTAGTCCTGCTGTCATGTTCCCTCCGGAATATTCGTGTCAGACCGTGTTCGTGTCAGACGTTGTCGAGCGCGTATTGCTTCGCCCAACGGTAATCAGGCTTGCCCGCAGGTGACCGCACGATGGTGTCGGTGGCGACCAATTCACGTGGCACCTTATAGCCGGCGATGCGGCTTCGACTGTGCGCCTGCAAGTCCTCGAGTGATGCTGAATGCCCTTGACGGAATTGCACGACTACGGCGATGCGCTCACCCCAACGTTCGTCAGGAACCCCAACAACGACTGCGTCGAACACCGCAGGATGTGACTTGAGTGCGTTCTCGACTTCTTCGGGGAACACTTTCTCGCCACCAGTGTTGATGCTGACAGAACCACGACCAAGCATGGTGATGGTTCCGTTTTCCTCGAGCATGGCAAAGTCACCAGGAATCACGTAGCGCACACCGTCGGGTGCAGTCACAAAAGTCTGTGCAGTTTTCTCTGGGTCGTTGAGATATCCAATCGGAACATTTCCGAAGCGAGCCAACTTGCCGACGATGCCCGAACCTGGCGCAACTCGATTGAGATTCTCGTCAAGTACCACTGCATCTGGTGCCGCCATGACAGTGGGTCCACCTTTCATGGCATCACCTTTCTTCACCATCGAGATGCCGTTTCCACCACCCTCTGATGAACCGATTGCGTCGGTGATAACGAGATTCGGGAAGTTGTCTAGGAATTCATCCTTTGATGCCTGCGAGAACAACACGGCACTAGACGAAATCGCAAAAAGGGATGACACATCCGGAACCGTTTCGTTCGCCTTCATGTCCTTGAACTCTTCAAGCAATGGTCGAGCAATCGCATCGCCGGTGATCATGAGGAGATTCACTTTCTCCTTCTCCACCGTGCGCCACACATCGGCTGCACTGAACTTTGCCCTCAACACATTCGTGTTGCCGACAAAACTTTGACCCATGATGCTCCACTGGGTTGCACCGTGCATGAGTGGCGGAATCGGAAATGTGGTGAGTGCGAATCCGTTGTTGCCCTTGGTGATGAAATCTTGGGGAGACGACACACGGCTGCCGTTTGTCATGTCGATGCCCCCACCAAGTGCCATCAGCACGTCTTCATGACGCCACACCACACCCTTTGGCATTCCGGTGGTGCCACCGGTGAACAAGATGTACTGGTCATCATTTGAACGCTGCGCAAAGTCGCGCACATCAGACTGCGCCGCAAGTGCCGCCTCATACTCTGGTCCCATCACCAACATCGGAAGGCCGGGCTGAGCTTCCTTGGCACGGTCCACGAACTCTGGCTGCACGACGAGAAACCTCAACCCAGCGTTGTCGAACAAGTACTTCAACTCATCGGTCACATACCGATAGTTGATATTGATCCACACTGCACGAAGCTTGAAGACGGCCCACAAGGTCTCGACCCACTGCACACAGTTATACGCGTAGATGCCCACATGGTCACCAGGTCCGATACCCTGCGCGGCGAGGTGATGTGCCAGTCGATTGGCCCGCGCGTCCATCTCCTTGTACGTGCAGCGCGACTCATCATCGATGAGGTACGTGCGATCAGGCCACGCGTCGACGGCCTGCTCGAATAGGTCTACGAGGTTGTATGTGGTTGTGTTTGCCATGAATCTGTAACGGCAGTTCGGTGCCGTTCCCCCGACTGAAATGTAGTAAGCAACATCTTCGACCTCCGCATAGAGCGACCAAAAAGGAGCAGCCATGGCTGGAACAGAGGCAGGAACCGAGCATCTCAAGGTCGAGCGAGAGAATCACGTTCTCATCGTCACCATGAATCGACCCGAGGCGAAGAACGCGCTCAGCCCGGCGATGCTCGTCGGCATGGCCGACGCCTGGAAAATGTTGAACGAAGACGACGACCTCCGGTGTGCCATCCTCACCGGATCTGGAGGATCTTTCTGCACAGGCATGGACTTGAAGGCGCGCGCCTCAGGCGACGAGAACCAGAACGCCTATCAAGCGCGCTGGGCCGAAGACCCTGACATTCACTGGAAAGGCTTGCTACGCCACTACCGACTTCATAAGCCCCTCATCGCAGCCGTCGAGGGTTATGCAGTTGCAGGCGGCACCGAAATTCTTCAGGCCACACATCTTCGTGTCGCAGGTGAAGGCGCCACGTTCGGAGTGTTCGAAGCAAAACGCGGTCTTTTTCCAGTTGGCGGATCAACTGTGCGCTTACAGCGTCAAATTGGCTACACCAATGCTCTCGAGATGTTGTTGACGGCGCGTGCGTACACGGCACAAGAAGCCAAAGACATCGGACTCATCGGACATGTCGTGCCTGACGGACAAGCACTCAACAAAGCAAGAGAACTTGCAGGCCTCATTGCAGCCAATGGCCCCCTTGCAGTTGAGGCAATCCTGAAGAGCGTGCAAGAAACAGCAACGCTCACAGAGGAAGAAGCCCTCAAATTGGAGTTTGAAATCGGCTGGCCGATTTTCTCTACTGAGGATTCAAAAGAAGGACCACGCGCTTTCGCTGAGAAGCGCCAACCAGTATGGAAGCGTCGCTAATCAGCGACTGCAGTCACGAATAGAACGGATTTGAACCGGTCGCATGATCGGTGAGGTCACGAACCTTCACCACGCCTGGTACCTGTTCGATCAACGTTGTCTGCACGCCTTCGAGCATTGTCATCTTGCTCATTGAACATCCGTGGCAACCGCCACCCATGGTGAGATATGCAGTTCCTTCGGTGTCATGACCAACGAACGTGACAAATCCACCGTGTGCCGCGAGCGACGGGTTGATGTCGGTAGCTATGACCGCCTCGATGCTGGCTGACATTTCGTCATCGCGCACGAGACCCTCGACGACCGGTGCCGGTGGCTTGTTGGGGTTGCGCATGAGAAGACCTTGGCGGTCGCTGTAGTCGAGAGTTGCACCGTGGATGTGCTCGATACTTGATTGAGGAACGATGATTTTCAGTCCCTCAATAGTGCGCACCTCGTCGGTGAAGGCTGCTTGCGTGACGACGTCGAATGACAGGTCATATTTGTACTCTTCACCAGGTGACACCAACACCTCGATGCGCAAACCGAGACGCTCCTGCTCTGGCTCCTCGTCGCGAAGTTCCAGCAACTTGGCCAACGCCTCTGGCGTGATTTCGATGATGGTGTCTGACGAATTGGTGACGAGTGGGCTCACGAAAGTCAGGCTATCGGCGCGGGGCCGTTGGGTCTAGGCGTGGTCGATCAATCAGCGCGAGACGCCGCCATCAACCTCTATGCGTTGGCCCGTCACATAGCCGGCAGCGTCGCTGCACAACCACAACACGACATCAGCAATGTCAGCGGGCTGACAGACGCGACCAAACGGACTCTTCTCGTCGAGCGCTCGCAAGTCAGTGAGATCCTTGTTTCCTGTCATGGCGCGCCCCATTCGAACTCCCATGTCGGTCTCAACGAGACCTGGCGCAACGACGTTCACATGAATGTGATGGGGTCGTTCTTCTTTGGCGAGTACTTGCGCGAGGGCTTCCTGTGCCGACTTCCCCATTGAATACGGAGCGCTTCCTGCGCCGAAGTAGCTGGTGGCGGTCGAAGAAATGAAGACGATGTCACCCCGTCCGCGGCCGCGCATCGAAGGCAACACTGCACGGCAGAGCTGATGTGGACCGAGGGCGTGTACGGCGACAAGTCGCCACAGCTCTTCCGCATCGGTGTCTGCGACGGATTTACCTCGCGACGCCACACCTCCGTTCACGACAAGCACATCGATACCACCGTGCAGGGCGACAACTTCCCGAGCCATCTCTTCGCACTGTTCGGGCACGTCGGTCGACGCCATGTGTATGGATGCGCGACCACCGGCATCAATGATTTCCTGAGCAGTTGCCTGAGCAGATTCTTCGTCACGCCTATAGTTGATGGCGACAGTTGCTCCTTCACGGCCGAATGCAAGCGACACTCCGCGACCGATTCCTCGTCCACCTCCTGTGACAAGGACGACCTTTCCGCTGAACTTCCCCATGGCTCACCTCCACTTGTGCAGTCGCCAACCTAGACCGATGCTCAGGTGCGACAAAACGAAGTCATTTTGAGCGCATCGTCATCGCGTCTGACATCACACACAACTCACTGCAGCAGATACGCTGAACTCACACACGGGGAGCTCGCCGGATCGGCGGGCTGAGAGGGCGCCCGCCGGCACCGACCCGAAAACCTGATCTGGGTAATTCCAGCGGAGGGATGGCATGGTCGATCGGAAACACACTCACGCAGTCGTCATCTTGGGTGGTGACTTGCCGTCCCCCAACCATCAGTACGACACGACCGACGCACTTGTCATTGCCGCCGACAGCGGCTGGGAGCATGCTGTTGCGCTTGGGCTGACGCCGCATTTTCTTGTTGGCGATCTGGACAGCATCTCCCCTGCGTCGCTCGCCATGGCACGTGAGTCGTCAGCGACAATTGTTGAACATCCACGAGACAAAGACGCAACCGATGCCGAACTTGCACTGAGCATCGCAATGGAACACACAGTCGATTCAATCCACGTCATGTCGGGCGGCGGCGATCGTCTCGACCACGTACTCGGCGCTTTGCATATTCTCGGAACACCAGCGCAAAACGGCGTGCGCACAACATGCACCGCTGGACGTGCACTTATACACGTCGCCACAACTCATCACCTTGCGACGTTCGACGCGCTTGTCGGTGAGACCATCAGCCTGCTTCCGGTAGGCGGCAGAGTTCATGTCTCATCAACGAGTGGTCTTCGCTGGAGTTTGTCGGACGAAGTACTTGACCCATTCAGCTCACGAGGCATCAGCAACATCGCAACAGAAACCACTGTCACCGTTCGAGTGGCAGAAGGTGTGTTGTTCGTGATTCAACCCGGACATCACTCGGAAGGAGTCGCGCCATGACAAGGAAGCCAATGAAGAGAACAACCAAGACAAGAACAGCTATTACGGTTATCACACTGTTGTCGCTGGTTGGCCTGTCGGCCTGCTCAGCATCTGGCGCCAATGGCAATTCTGCCGAACAAAGATCTGTGACCCTGCTTGCGTACGATGCATTCACACCACAAGAGGGCATCTTTGAGCCCTTCACTGCAGACACCGGTATCGAGGTGAAGATTGTGACCGGTGGCGACACCGGAACTCTTGTGTCGAAGGCGATACTCACGGCCGGCAACCCTGAAGCAGATGTTCTTTGGGGCGTCGACAACACATTCCTTGCACGTGTGCAGGAGGCAGACGTACTTGACACCATCGAGGCCGTAGATACCGGCGACGTCTGCATTAATATCCACGATGACTACTTCGAGAATGCAGGACTAAGGCCACCGTCATCATTGGCTGACCTGATTGACCCTGCATACAAAAGCATGCTCGTGGTGCAGGATCCGCGAACAAGTTCGCCGGGGCTCGCCTTTCTTCTTGCAACGATCGCCACCTTCGGAGAGAGCGGCTGGCGTGACTATTGGACACAGCTTCGAACAAACGGCGTGAAAGTTGTCAGCGATTGGACCACTGCGTACACCGTCGAATTCTCGGGGTCCACGGGCAAAGGAAGTCGCCCACTCGTGGTCAGTTATGGGTCGTCACCGCCAGCTGAAGTGTTATACAGCGACCCACCGGTCGCTGAGCCGCCTACATCGGTGATGGAATCCTCGTGTTTCCGTCAGATCGAATATGTGGGTCGACTGAAAGGCACACAGAGACCACATGAGGCCGACAAACTCATCGAGTTTTTGCTGGGGAAGACATTCCAAGAATCCATGCCCCTCACCCTGTTTGTGTTTCCTGTGAATGAATCTGCGGAGTTGCCAGAAGTGTTCGAGAAGTTCGCAGTACAACCAAGCAACCCTCTGACTATTGATGCTGACGCCATCGCGGCAAACCGTGAACTCTGGATCGAGCAATGGGCCGATTCGGCGCTCTGACACCTGGCGTCTCTGTGACCAGATTCGATGACGAGCCAGTCGTCTTCAACAGGATTGTCGCGTTTCTGTTACTCCTTCCCGTTGGCCTACTGACCGTCTTCTACATACTGCCGACACTGAACCTCATCACATCAGCCACCTCGGCATCGTCGGCAGTCGAACATCTCTCCTCGAGGTCCACCTGGAATGTTCTGTGGTTCACCACGTGGCAAGCAGCGCTTAGCACACTGCTCACACTCGTCGTCGCTCTGCCAGTCACGTGGGCAGTATCAGTCTTCCGATTTCGTGGTCGCTCCATCGCACAGGCAGTCATGGTCACTCCATTTGTCATGCCATCAGTGGTGGTAGCTGCTGCGGTGCGCTCGATCATCCCCGGCAACGACAACACCGGATTGATTCCCATCTTGATTGCGCACTGCATTTTCAATGTGGCTGTTGTCGTTCGCGTCGTCGGCGGTCGGTGGAGTCTGATTCCACGCGATGTCATCCACGCCGCCACGTCGTTGGGTGCCAGTCCATACAAAGTCTTCACAACAGTGACGCTTCCCCTCCTTCGCCGTTCGCTTGCAGCTGCAAGTGCGCTGGTGTTCGCCTTCACGTTCATGTCCTATGGCGTGGTCGCGATTCTCGGCGGCCCGACATACCGAACCATCGAAGTGGAGATTTTCACCCAGGCTGTCGCCTTCGGGGACGTCGACGAAGCTGTGGTTCTCTCAGTCCTGCAGGTTGTTGCTGTCGGATTGTTGTTCACTCTCACCTCTGGGGAATCACCTATCGCACAGCGCATGGCATCTTCACACGGCGTACCGCTCACGCTTCATCCTCGCCATCGAACAATCAGAACTTTCCTCGCAATCTCGTGTGTACTCATGTGCGCCCCTTTTGTCTTGCTCATTCGTAGGTCGTTCGGCAGCGAAGGAACTTTCACCACTGCCGGATGGCGAGCACTGTGGGACAGTTCGCTGTCCACTGTTGGTGTCGATGTTCCCCGTGCCGCTCTCAACACAATTGTGTTTGCAGTCGGGTGTGTCGTCATCGCACTTCCCTGTGCCGTCATCATTGCCACAGCACGTCAGCGCATGGTGATACGAGCTCGACAGGTGGAGCTGCTCACCGCAGGTCCGGTGATCACTTCTGGCGTCATCCTCGGATTCGGTGCCCTCATCACCTTTGACACCTCACCGATGGACTGGCGCTCTTCGACATGGCTTATTCCGGTGATGCACAGCGTCGTGGCACTTCCGCTCGCCACTCGCATCATCGTTCAATCACTCTTGGAAATTCCGCAAGGACAACGTGAAGCAGCAGCAACTCTCGGGGCTGGTCCCTTCAGTACCTGGTGGACGATTGACATCAGCGCATCGCGTCGCGCACTTCAATCTGCCGCGGGGGTCTCTGCGGCCCTTTCGATTGGTGAGTTCGGCGCCACATCGTTTCTCAGTCGGCAAGAAAGCCAAACTTTGCCCGTGGTTCTCGCTCAATTGCTCGGACGGCCTGGCGAGATCGTGCAGGCCGCTGGCTTCGCCGTCTCTCTACTCATGGCAACGTTTGTGGCTGTGGTGGTTGCCCGTGCTTGACATTCGCAATGTCTCTATTGACTTCGATGGAAGACGAGTGATCAACGACTTCTCTCTCACCGTGACTAACGGTGAAGTGGTGGCTGTCACCGGACCAAGTGGTTGTGGAAAGTCCACTCTCCTGCGCGTCATCGCCGGATTCCAACGACCGGAGATGGGATCGGTGTGGTTCGACGGCCAAGACCTCAGCTTCATACCACCACATCGACGTCGATTCGGGATGGTGTTTCAAGACAGTCAATTGTTCTCGCACATGAATGTCGGGACCAATGTTGCATACGGATTACGTGCAACGGGTGTCGACAAAAGAAAGGTTCGAGAGCAGGTCGAGCAGATGCTCTCCTTCGTCAACTTGAGCGGTTATGAAGATCGTGATGTCACAACACTGTCTGGTGGCGAATCACGACGCGTTGCTCTCGCACGAACGTTGATTGTTCAACCACGACTGCTGCTACTTGACGAACCATTGACTGGGCTCGATGCAGACCTTCACGACCAACTGCAGCGTGACCTTGTGATCATGCTCACCGACATGAACATCCCCACGCTGCTCGTCACTCATGACCCACGTGAGGCATCGACCATCGCACACCGAACCGTGTCGCTATCGTTGTCTCATGGCGACTCACACAGTCGAGGAACTACCACTCGCTGACATCCTCGAGTTGCGCACAAGTGTGCTGCGAAAGGGAACGTCGTCGTCGAACCCGTCATATTCCGAAGACAGCGACTCGTCGACGGTTCATCTTGGAGTGCGCGACTCGGGCCGAGTGATTGCGGTGTCATCATGGATCAATCGGCCGTATCCACACGATGCGACATCCGTTGCGATTCAGCTGAAGGGCATGGCAGTCGATGAGACCCTTCAAGGAAGTGGCATCGGTCGCCTCATTATCGATGCAGGTGAAGCACGCGCACATCAATGTGGTGCATCAATTGTGTGGGCACGCGCACGCGATGCTGCATTGGATTTCTATATCAAGTGTGGTTACTCCGTTGTGGGAGAAATGTTCATGGATGAGGCAACTGGAATGCCTCATCACATCGTGGTGAAACAGCTCACCCCAGAGCGGTAGTTAACAATTTCATTAGTCGACGACCTTGACGGAGGTGGAATACGACAAGGTCGCATTCTTTGTTGGTGTCACCACAACATCGAGAGACCATTCTCCTGGATAAGGGATCTGGGCAACTCCACTCCAGTGGTTTGGACCAAGCTCGATCATGTCGACAGGAATTGATGGAATGTCACGTGAAGGAAGTTGTAGACGAACTTCCACATCCTCGACAGGCGATAGCGAACCACCTGGTGGGCTGAAGAGTGTGTGTATCTCGACGGTGCCGACGCGAGCAGGACTGACTGTGATGTCTGCCAGCACACCACCTTGCACCAACGTCACAGATGAAGAGGCACTTCCCGCATCACCTGATGTGGGAGACGTCGACACCATGACCGCTGCAAGACCGAGAACCACAATCGCTACGAGCCCCTCAAAGAGCAGCGCGCGTTTCAGAACACCGGAGTTGCCCTGTGCAAGTCGCCGGCGAATTCCTGTTCCGATTGCGACCGCGAGAACTACCAACCCAACCTTGGCGAGAAGAGCTCGGCCGTATGTTGTGTCGAGAACACCGCTTCGGTCTTCAATCAGCATCCAAGCCTGCACACTTCCGGTCACAACAACAACCGGCATAGCCCACGTGAAGATGCGAGAGAGGCGCGACAGGTGTTGTCCTGCATCGTCATCTTCGCCGGTACCGAATACCTCGTGACCTACAACCACCGCTGCAAGGAGTGTGCCGATCCAGACACCGATAGCCGAAAGATGAACCGCGTCGAGTGCGACGAGCAATGCCGCCCACGGACGTGAACTCGCATGTCCGCTCGCGCTGAAAGTGAGCACGATGCCAAGCGTGGCAAGGCTCACGGCGTTCAACCACAACGAGGATCGTCGGCGCATGACCACTGGCGAGAACAAGACGACAAGTACAAGCACCAAACTCACCCTGGCAACGAGGGCCACACCGAGACGAGTTGACATGACGTCACTGATGAGCCCCGTGTCGAATACATCACCCCAGCGACCGTTTGTCGTGTAAGGACCCTGCAACAACAAAATGCCTACTGATGAGGCAGCCAAGCCTGCAAGACAAACAGCCGACATGAGATGTGATCTGTGGTTCAACAGGACATCACCACCAGCAGTCACGATCATCACTCCGATGAGCAAAGTGATCACAAGAAGAGAGAAGAACCGGATAACGCCAATTGCCACACCGATAGATTCGTCTCGCGACTGCGAGGCCACTATGTTCTGGAGCAGATCAGACGTTGACCCACTTGACACCTTGCCCACCTCAAAGGGGAACGCACCTGTCACCGGATGACCATCAGCGCTGGTGACGCGCCACACCACCACATATGGTCCGTCTGCCAAAGGCATAACACTTGCCCTCACAACAGATTGATCAACAACATCTCGCACGAGGTCGCCAACTTCCATCTCACGACCAGCGTCATCAAACACCTTCAACGACCCGAGCCGTGGTTCGACGGTCTCATCGAAATCAAGCACGATTTCATCGGGTGACCGCGACACCACCGATGACGCTGCTGGGGTACTTCCATCGAGCGTTGCATGCGCTGAGGCCGCACCCGGTAAAGACAATGCCGCTACGAGTCCGACGATGACAGCACTGCTACGACGAAAAGTTAAAAGTGATTTTGACGTCATGTCAGATTCCTGGACCTTGCCCAAGACCATCGATGCTCGTGCGCTGCAACAACCATGCGAGACGTTCGGCATCTGGAAGCATTCTCACCTGGTCAGGAAAATCCTTGACGCCCATTGGTTGCGATGCACGCCACGCCATGAGTTGACGGTCAAGCTCGAAGCGCACGTAGTCCTTTGGCCAGTCTTTCCATGCGTACCCATATCCGAGGTCTGACGTGTGCACCACAACTTCGCGCCAGCGCCGAAACACTGACTCTTCCAGGGTCACTTCAGCTCCGGTGAGAAGTCGACCTTTCGAAGCCCACATCTCTGCACTCGCCCGAGCCCATGCACCTTCGAGATTCCAGATCGATGTGCGCACTTCCGACACGATGACACTGAAGTCACGCTGGGCACCATCGTCAATATCTGCGTCACGCTTAGTGCGACCACCTGGATACTGCTCCCCCACAAGACCGTCTTCCGCGGCAACAAAAAATCGCCTGAGGCCCTCCGCGTTACGTGCGAGGTGACTGAGCACATGAGCCCTGCTCCAATGAGGAAGCAACGATGGCTCACGTACTGACTCTGGCTCGATGCTGTCAACGAGCCCGAGAAGAGTTTGATGTGCCGCTGCGCAGCCTTCGACATATCGATCGAGCACACTCATATGACTCCGTCAGACTACGGCTAGTTCCCTCACCGCCGCCTGCGATCAGCTGCTGCGGCGGGGAATGATGGCGATTGCACCATCGGGCTCGGTGTGTACATTCACCGATACCCCGTAGAACTCTGCCAAAGTTTCGGCTCGAAGAACTTCCGTGGGTGTTCCGCTCGCCACAACATGACCTTCATGAATGAGGCTCAAGCGATCTGCATAGGTTCCGGCAAGCGTCAGGTCGTGCATCGCAGACACGACGGTGAGGCCGTGCTCTCGCCGCAACTTGTCGACTAACTCAAGCGCCTTCTGCTGATGTCCAATATCAAGCGCACTTGTCGGCTCATCCAACAACAACACTGGGGCTTCCTGTGCAATTGCTCGTGCAACGACGAGCCGCTGACGCTCTCCACCAGAGAGATTCGCCAGTTTTCGATCTGCGAGTGACTCCAAGTCGAGACGCGCAAGGATGTCATTGACGAATGATTTGTCATGATGTGCCTCGGAACCAAAATGTGACACGAAGGGATTGCGACCAAGCAGCACATACTCACGGCCGGTCATATCTGGCGGCAGCACTGGGGTTTGTGGAACATACGCAACGAGTTGTGCGCGGCGACGCTGAGGGCGCGAAGAAAGTGCGACACCATCGATAAGTACTCGCCCAGTGTGAGAAGTGGTACCCACGATGGCGCGCAGTAACGACGACTTGCCAGCACCATTGGGCCCGATCAGACACAGCCACTCGCCTGGCTTCACCAAATCGCTGAAGCCAACCAATGCCTGGCGACGGGCATAACTGACAGAGACGTTTTCGAGGGCGAGCGATGTCATCGGGCCACCTGCCGAGTACGAAGCAAAAGCAGGAAGAACGGCGCGCCAAGAAATGCCGTCACGACGCCGATGGGCGTCTCTGCAGGATTGTCAAGAATTCGACCCGGAATGTCGGCAAGTATCAGAAATGCTGCACCAACAAACAGACTCATCGGCAAGACAACGCGATACGACGTGCCGCACAGAAGCCGCACCGCGTGCGGAACAACGATGCCGACGAAACCAATGAGCCCGCTGACTGCAACCGCAGCGGCCGTGCCGAGTGTCGCGGCGACAACAACTACGAGGCGAACTCGACGCACGTTGGTTCCGAGAGCTGATGCTTCATCATCACCCACTCGAAGCACATCGAGTAGTCGACGATGCAACAGCAGTGCAGTCGTACTGATGACCACATATGGAACGACCAGTCGCACGTCATCCCATGTGGCTGTCGACAACCGACCCAAAATCCACGAGTACACCTGGCGTACGACATCAGTATTTCGCTGCAACATGAACGTCTGTAGTGCGGTTGTAAGTGAAGTAACTGCGACCCCAGCCAACACAAGCGTCGTCGATGATCGATCACCACCGAATGCGGTACCCACGACGTACGTCACGAACACTGCCAAGAGGCCCCCAATGAAGGCGGCAAGAGGAAGCGGGTCAACGAGCCAACCACTTGTTCCCGCACGATTGACGGTGAACACGAACGTCGCACCAAGACCTGCGCCAGCTGCCACTCCGAGGAGGTATGGGTCAACCAGGGGGTTTCGAAACACACCTTGATAACTCGCACCCGAGACAGACAGCATTGCTCCCACCAAGGCCGCCAACAACACTCGTGGCGTACGCAATTGCCACACAATCAACCACTCAGATGTAGAAACTCCACTGTCAATGGTGATGAAGGGCAACTTGTCAAGAAACACCAGCGGTACGCGCCACCACGTGGGACCGGCGGGGCCAATCATCACGCCGGCAAGTAATGCCACACATAGTGCGGCGATACCGATGGCGAACCACCACCGGGAACTTCTCCCGATGGTGGTCACCATGGTGTTGAGCGAAGTTGTCGCGACTATGACGCGACCTTTGCAGCGGCACCAGCGAGTACCTGCACCAGTTCCACGATGCGTGGTCCCCAACGTGATGCAACATCATCGTCGAGCTCCACCACATTTGAAGCAGTTACTGCATCGACTGCAGACCAACCCGGTCGAGCGGCAACTGTTGCAGCATCTTGCGCACAGCACTTCGTGTCGGAAAGGAAGATGACCTTGGGATTGGCGGCAATAATCGATTCAGCGTTCAACTGCGGATAGTCGTTCCCGGCTTCAACACCGTCGGCGATGCTCTTGAAGCCGAATTGCGTAAGCAATGCACCAACAAATGTGTTCGAGGTGACGCTGTAGTACGTGTCATCAAGTTCCCAGAACACCGGCACATCCGCAAGCTTCTCGACCCCAGCCAAAGCACTCTCGATGTCATCCTTCATCTGCGTGACGAGAGCCTGTGCACCAGCAGCATTCCCCGTCAGGGTTCCCAACTGATCGACCTGTGCGTACACGTCATCCAACGTGGCGGCTGCAGAGCCGAGCCACACCGGAATGTTCAGACTGGTGAGCTGTTGAGCAATTGAGGCGATGTCGTTCGAGATGACCACCAGATCGGGTTCATAGGCAGCGATTGCTTCGACATTGGGCTCGAAACCAGACAGCTTCGAAGCCTTTGCCGATGACTCTGCTGGGTAATTGCTCATGTCGTCAATAGCGGCGACCTGGTCACCCGCACCAATTGCGTACAACATCTCGGTGGCTGTCGGTGACAGGCTGACAATTTTTGTCGGGCGTGCAGCGAGAGTGACGTCTCCGTTGGCCGCCGCGACAGTGACTGGGTAGGTCACTTCACTGGCAGTTGTATCTGGTGCAGCAGTGGTGTCTGACGATGATTCAGAGCCGCCACAGGCGGCAAGGGTGATGAGTGGCGCAGCGAGAAACGCGAGGATTCTTCGTCGGCGAGTGGATGTTGGTGTCATGTTCTTCCTCCATATGGAAATCGGAGAAAGAAGAGTGGGTCGCAGCCCCGACAGATACCGGGTTCCCTCCGCGGACCGCCCTTCCTTCGAGGACTGGTTGTCGCGTACAAAATCAGGCGACCGGACTTATCTGTCACAGACATGTTGTCTGCTCAGCATCACCGTTGCGGGACAGTGTCGGAATCTCACCGACTTCGCTGGGTTTTGTACTACGTCGCTATTGCGACGCGTTAGTCACCGTAGCAGAACACTGACCACTCCACCGCCAAGGCAGGGGTGAGGGTCAGGGGAACAGTGTGATGAGGCGGTTGATTCCTTCTTCGATGTCCGCATCACCGAGTGCGAAGGAAAAACGTGAATAACCAGGCGAACCAAATGCCTCACCGGGCACAAAAGCAACCTTCGCGGTGGTCAATACCGCATCAGCCAACTCGAGTGTTGATGCGGGAGTCGAATCTCCCACTTTGCGACCGAGCAGTCCTTCGAACTTCGGATAGCAGTAGAACGCACCTTGTGGCTCCATGCACGTGACACCAGGAATGGAGGTCAGAAGTCGGTGCATCAACTTGCCACGTCGCTCGAATGCATCGCGCATCATCGCAACAGCAGACAGGTCACCACTCACCGCGGCCAATGCCGCAACTTGCGCCACGTTGCTGACGTTCGATGTGGCGTGAGATTGGAAGTTGATTGATGCCTTCATGACATCTTTCGGACCGATCATCCAGCCAACTCGCCAACCTGTCATCGCGTAAGTCTTTGCGACACCGTTGACAATGACACATTGGTCAGCAACATCAGGCACCAGCGTCGGCATTGACGTGAACTTGTGAGGCCCATAGGTGAGGTGTTCGTAGATCTCGTCGGTGATGATCCATACGCCATTTCGTACGGCCCACTCGCCGATGGCCTTGACTTCCTCGGGTGGATACACAGCGCCAGAAGGATTGTCGGGCGACACGAACAGCAATACCTTCGTGCGTGGAGTCAACGCTCGGTCAAGTTGCTCGACGGTGACGCGAAAGCCGGTTTCTTCTTCTGTATCGATGATGACTGGTACTCCACCCGCGAGAGTGATGGCTTCTGGGTAGGTCGTCCAATACGGCGCCGGACAGATGACTTCATCGCCCGGATCACACAGTGCGGCGAATGCAGTGAACACCGCGTGCTTGCCGCCATTGGTGACCAATACCTGGTCGGCAGTGCATGAAAAGCCACTGTCGCGAAGTGTCTTCGCAGCAATGGCCTCGCGAAGTTCAGGCAGTCCGGCAGCAGGTGTGTAGCGGTGATACTTCACATCGCGACACGCCTTCACCGCGGCATCAACGATGTGCTCTGGAGTCGGGAAATCTGGTTCACCAGCTCCGAAACCGATGACGTTCTCCCCTTTGGCTTTCAGGGCCTTTGCCTTTGCGTCAACTGCCAAGGTGGCTGATTCGGCGATGGCTGCCAGACGTGCTGAGACGCGTCGCAATTCCGGTCGGGAGGTCATGGGTGCCATGCTTACATAGTGACCAAATCGAACACCAACGCATTCCGCTTGCCGGCCGAAATTCTTCCGCGCGACGGGCGATTTGGTTGCGGACCGTCGAAGGTCCGCCCTGAACAAGTCTCTGCACTGTCTGCTCGCGCGCGTGATGTGCTCGGAACGTCACATCGCCAACCAGCAGTGAAAAACATCGTTGGTTCGGTTCGGGACGGCCTCATGTCACTCTTTGGTCTTCCGGAAGGTTGGCGGATAGTCCTCGGTAACGGCGGCTCGACAGTGTTCTGGGATGTCGCGACATTCGGGTTGATTCGTGATCGCAGTCAACACCTGGTCTTCGGTGAGTTCTCGTCGAAGTTTGCCGAAGCAGCTCACGCTGCCCCGCACATTGCAGAGCCTGCTGTCGTGTCGTCTGACCCTGGCACGCACCCACAACCAACTCCAGATGCATCGTGCGATGTGTATGCGCTGACGCACAACGAAACGTCTACCGGCGTGTCGATGCGACTTGAACGGCCCGACGCTGACGGCTTGGTGGTTGTCGATGCAACGTCAGCGGCAGGTGGCTTGACATGGAACCCGGCCGAGGTGGACGTGTACTACTTCGCGCCACAGAAATCTTTCGCGAGCGACGGTGGGTTGTGGCTGGCCGCGTGCTCCCCAGCCGCACTTGATCGCATTGCGTCGATCAAGGCAACGGGTCGCTGGATTCCTGCCTCGCTCGACTTGTCCATCGCACTCGACAACAGCGTCGCGAATCAGACATACAACACGCCTGCTCTCGCAACACTCATCATGCTGGATGAGCAAGTTCGCTGGATGAATGACAACGGTGGTCTCGAGTGGGCCGCAAGCCGCAGCGCGCTGTCTGCGCGCACCCTGTACTCATGGGCCGACGCCCGCGACTGGGCTTCGCCGTTTGTCACTGACCCGACGAAGCGTTCGAATGTTGTGGGAACCATTGACCTCGAAGGCGTGGACGCCGGGGCCGTCAGTTCGACACTTCGAGCAAACGGCATCGTCGACACCGAGAGCTACCGCAAATTGGGTCGTAATCAGTTGCGTATCGGGATGTTCCCCGCAATCGACCCCGAAGATGTCGATGCTCTCACTCGCTGCATCGACGTGGTGGTCGACCATCTTCGTTCGTAGATTGATGGAGTGACATCTTCGGTCGACGAAGTTCTCGGTTCGTACTGGGACGAGGTCGCCCCTCTTCGCAACCCTGTGTTGCTCGTCGCGCTGCACGGATTGTTCGACATTGCCAATGTCGCAACCTCTGCACTTGATTGGATGATCAAGGAGCGCGACACCACCGTCATCGCCGACGTCGACCCGGACCCTTTCTTCGATTTCACGCAAGAGCGTCCCGACGTGTTCCTTGACGAGTTCGACGAGCGATGCATTCGCTGGCCTGAAAACGAATTCCATGCCATCAGATATCCCGAAGGTGCACGCGACCTAGTGGTGTTGAACGGCATCGAGCCACACCTTGGTTGGAACACCTTCACCGAGTGCATCGTTGCTGTCGCGCGTGGCATCGGATGCAACTTGGTCGTCAGTCTTGGCGCCGCTGCCGAACAAGTGCCACACACCCGCGTTCCTTTCGTTGTCGGCAGCACCACAAACTCAGATTTGGCATCCGTTCTCGGTTTGAGCAGGCCCCAATACCAAGGCCCCACGGGCGTCGCCGGAGTGATGCTGCACATGCTTGACGAAGCAAACATCCCGAGCGTCAGCCTTCGGGTTGGTGTTCCGCACTATCTCATGTCCGCGCAGCACCCAAAGAGTGCTGCTGCATTGCTTCAACACCTGCAACATGTTCTCGGCGTTCCTACCGACCATGCTCAGTTACGTGACGAAATCAGTCGCTGGCAAGAACTTCACGACGCAGCAGTCGAGGGTGACCCACAGGCATCCACATACGTGCGCATGCTCGAGCAACGTCATGACCAAGCAGCCGAGAACGACATGCCAAGTGGTGATGACCTGGCTGCAGAGCTCGAGCAGTTCTTGCGCGATCAGCGCAACGACGACTAGTTGATAGCAGCGAAGCCCAATTCGAGGTCGGCGAGGATGTCGTCGATTGACTCGAGCCCCACAGACAGGCGCACGAGACCCGGGTTGACACCTGCAGAGCGCTGCTCGTCTTCGGTCAACTGACTGTGTGTCGTGCTCGCCGGATGGATGACGAGGCTGCGTACGTCACCGATGTTGGCAACGTGGCTGTGCAGCTTCAGTGCTTCTGCAAATTTCTGACCGTGTTCGCGGCCACCCTTCAACACGAAGGCAATAACAGAGCCGTAACCGCGTCCGCCGAAGTACTTCTTCGCGCGGTCATGCCACGGGCTGCTCGGCAGACCTGCGTAATTGATGCTCTCAACCTGGCCTTGCTTCTGTAAGTAAGCGACAACCTTGTCAGTGTTTGACCAGTGACGGTCCATACGCAACGACAATGTTTCGAGGCCTTGCAAGATTTGCCACGCGTTGAATGGGCTCACTGCCATTCCAAGGTCACGCAACATCTGCACACGAGCCTTGATGATGTACGAACCTGCGCCAAGTGCTGGCCAATACGCGAGGCCGTGATAGCTCGGGTCTGGTTCAGTGAAGTTCGGGAAGCGTCCACTTGCATCAAAGTCGAATGTACCGCCGTCGATGATGGCGCCACCGATTGACGTTCCGTGACCACCGATGAACTTGGTGAGTGAATGCACAACAATGTCGGCACCCCACTCAATTGGGCGCACACCGTACGGTGAGGGCACGGTGTTGTCGACGATCAACGGAATGCCATTTTCGTGTGCAACCTTCGATACACCTTCTATGTCGAACACATCGTTTCGTGGGTTCGCAAGAACTTCTCCGTAGAAGGCCTTCGTGTTTGGACGAATTGCGCTCTTCCACTGACTGAGATCATGTGGGTCGTCGACGAACGACACCTCGATGCCCATCTTTGGCAGTGTGTAGTGAAACAAGTTGTACGTACCGCCGTACAGCGATGGTGATGCAACGATGTGGCTACCAGCTTCAGCCAACGTGAGGATTGCAAGTGTCTCAGCACTCTGACCGCTCGACACGACCAATGCACCTGGCAGGCCGACTGCGGTGGTGATGCCACCTTCGAGCGAGCTAAGACGCGCTTCGAGAACACCTTGCGTGGGATTCATGATGCGCGTGTAAATGTTGCCGATCTCGGCCAATGCGAACAGGTTCTGCGCGTGTGCTGAGTCGCGGAACTGATACGACGTGGTCTGGTAAATCGGAACCGCGCGTGCACCCGTGGTCGGGTCTGGCTCTTGTCCGGCGTGAATCTGGCGGGTCTCAAAACCCCAATTGGCATTCGTCATAGGCGCCAGACGCTACAAGCCAAAACCCGACCAAACAAGTCGGATTTCACTTTTTCTCTGCCGGCAGTTATGTCGCCTAGCCGGCGGTGATGCCCTCTGTGTCACCATTGCCCCAATGGGCTTGCGGGACGGCGACGGTTGGGTGTTTTGCGCCTGCGGAAGTCGCCATTGGGGACTACACGGAGCAGCCGGACTGCTGCTGGTGCGCACCGACCTCGATGCTCCACATGTGCTTCTCCAACTACGTGCCGCATGGACTCACGGTGGTGGAACGTGGGCCCTTCCCGGCGGTGCACTCGACTCTCATGAAGATGCCGTCGCAGCAGCAAAACGCGAAGCAGAAGAAGAAGCTGGGATCATCGCGCACATGCTCGAGGTACGTGCAATCTTCTCTGACGATCACGGTCCATGGCGATACGACACCGTGATTGCGCACACGCATGGAGATTCAGGAGCATTCGCTGCAAACGCAGAATCTGATGATTTGCGATGGGTGCACATCGATGAAGTCCATGAGTTCGACTTGCATCCCGGACTTCGTTCATCGTGGACAGAATTGTCACGACACGTGCATCTCACTCTGAACAGCTGACCGCACCTTAGGCTGGCAAACATGTCTTCTCGCAGGCTTGTGCCGACTCTTCAGGTCGTATCGCTGGCCAGCTCAATGGGATACGGCGTCATGTTCACCGTGCTCGACGACTTTCGCGATAACTACGGAATTCCTGAGTCGAGCCTCGGACTATTGGTGGCACTCGGTTTCTTCACCTCGTTTGCTGCACAAATTCTCATCGCACCGTTGGCAGACAAAGGACACGCGCGTCGACTCGTGATGCTTGGCGCGTGGGTGGAAGCAATCGGCACACTCGGAATGGCGTTCGGCACCAACTTCACCGTGCTCGCACTGAGCCGCTTCCTCATGGGTGTCGGAGCGGGCGCGGCTCTGCCGGCCGTTCGTCGAATCGTGGTGCAGAGCGACCGAGAGAACATGGGTCGCAACCTGGGTCGCATTCTCTCGTTCGATGTCGCAGGCTTTGCGACAGGGCCTGTGCTGTCAGCAATTCTCGCCGACACTGTCGGGTTCGGCGCTCCATTCATCATCGTTGCCGGCGCACTTCTCATTCTCGGCTTTATGGTTGCACGTCTTGAAGTGCCCGAGACATCAGAAGAGTTACGCACTGACAAACGACTGGCATTCGACCTTCTGCGTGTGAAGCCTCTTGCTGGTGCAATTTTCATCGGTGTTGCGTTGTTCCTCATGATCGGAACTTTCGATGCAACGTTCGTGGTCATGATGGACGACCTAGGTGCCTCAAGTTGGATGTCGAACGTCGGAATCACGGCATTCGCGCTACCACTTGTGTTTCTCGGACCCATCGGCGGTCGACTCACTCAACATGTCGGACCATTTGTGGCAGCTGCGACGGGCATTCTGTTTGGCGCAATGTTCATGATGTCCTATGGACTACTCACTGTGCCCCTCATCATCTTGACCATCGGTCTTTTCCACGGAATCGTTGACGGACTCACCGTCACTGGTTCTGGAATGGCGGTCAGCATGGTGGCTCCGCCAGAACGACTAGCTGGCGCACAAGGTCTCATGGGCGGCCTGCAGACGCTTGTCGGTGGTGTCGCCGCCGCGCTGGCCGGCCTGAATTATGAACACCTCGGGCGAACCGTCACCTTCGCAGTTGCGGCTGCGCTGATGGTGGCCCTCGTGGTGTGCGGGCTGATGTTCGCAGGTGGAGCAGTGAGGTCCACTAGCCCACGCTTTCGCAAAGAAGAGTTGGTGTCATGAAGCGCAGCGACTGGGTGCTTCTCGTCATTCCCGGAATTATTTGGGGCGCAAGTTTCTTCTTCATCGCCGAAGGTCTTGATACATTCCCGCCGCAGCTGATCACGCCGATGCGCTTGGTGTTCGGCTTCCTCACCCTCATCCCGTTCAAGGGATCGCGTGTCAAACTTCCGCGCGAGGCATATCCACGCTTGACTTTGCTCGGCTTGTTCTGGATGACATTTCCACTGTCTCTTTTCCCATTCGCTGAACAGCATGTGTCGAGCAGCATCACGGGCATGTTGAACGGTGCAACTCCCTTGTTTGTTGCCACATTTGCAGGCCTACTCGCTCGACGACTGCCGCCTAGGCAACAAGTTCTCGGCCTCGTAGTTGGTTTCATCGGAGTTGTCTTTATTGCAGTGCCGACACTTGGTGAAGGATCAAACAGTGTGTTTGGGGTGTCGCTCATCATCCTTGCGGTCTCGTGTTACGGCATCTCGCTAAACATGTCGGGGCCTCTACAACAGAAGTTTGGAACTCTTCCGGTGATTGTTCACTCGCAAGCTGTTGCAATCATCTGCACCCTTCCATTCGGGTTGGCGTCACTTCCCGATGCAACGTTCGCATGGCACTCGTTCTTGTCGATTATCGCTCTCGGTGTCGGAGGAACAGGTATTGCCTACGTGATGGCAATCACCTTGGTCGGACGAGTCGGCGGCACTCGGGCGTCCGTCACCACCTATGTGATGCCTGTGGTGAGTTTGTTGCTTGGTGTCGTGTTACGCAGTGAACCCATTGCGCTTTTGTCACTCATCGGATGTGCAATTGCGTTAATTGGTGCGTTCGTCACGAACCGACAAGGTCAGTCCGTAGATTGATGTGAACAATCCCGAAGATCACCGAAGTTGATGCTCCTGCTATTTCGCTTCACCCAAACGCCATCTTGTGGAAAGTGGCGTTTGATTGAGCACATTCTTTCGTAGCCCCATCTTAAAAGACGTTCATACATCTGTGGCTCGGACTCCTCGCGCCATAATTGAAAGATGACATCCGGCTGAAGGGAACCGATGCTGTAGTCGTAGTCCCACTTGTCATGGCCAGGATGAACGCGACCGCGAACATTCATCCTGGCAATCTTCGGATCATTCTTTCCGAGTAGATCTACAAGTTTCCTATCCGTGTTATAGCCGGTGACGCCGGCCCAAACGACTGCGATTGAAGCACCTGACTTGGTGACGTCCTCTACTGCAAGAAATTCTTGTGTCACCGTTTGATTTGTGTCGGAATGTAGAGGGTCACGATTGGATACGTGGCGCGCGACTCCTTCGAGCCCTGCGCTGCCAACGACGACAACGAGTACTGCACACATTCCGAGAATGCTGCGTTGCCTCTCGCTTAATTCACTTGGATCAGCTCGTGAATTAATGACACACGTCGCTACGAGTGCCATTCCACAGATGAGAGGCAGTGCCAGAAGATAGAAGGATGCCTGCGACCTAGGAGCCCAATCCACACCGAGTGCTTGGACCGGAACCAGAACAAGAGGAACCAGAATTACCACTAAGTCTGCAATCTTGTTCGGAGAAGTCACAACCGTGCGAACCCACAACACGCCATTCAAACATGCAAACGGAAGGACTGCCGCCAAGAAGCGATTGACGGTGTAGGTCTCCCATGCATCGCCACCGATGCAAATCGAATAGATCTGCATCAGCACAACAACTGAACTACTTGTCAATAACGCCAATCGTCCGCGTTGCGTTGCCGCCCTGCGAGCACCAACGAAACCAGTCAATGAAGTGAATAGAACCCACGGCAGAGTCTGACTTGCTGACGTCAGACCTCGATTCAACCGCGCAACCACACTGGTTCCGTCCATCTTGAGGTGATAAGTGTTGGGCAACCAGTCTCCCCAGTACAACTTCTGAGCCGTTAGAACAAGCACAAGCGAAGCAACAGCAGAGAGAGACAACAGCTTCATGGTCTGAACCCGTATGGGACGATTTTCACGATTCCATAGAAAATCCACCAGGAGACCGAACACAAGTCCAAAAACAAAGACAAGAAAGTCAGTTCGCGTGAATACTCCCAGCGCGACATAAGTCGCGATACGAAGTGCTGAATGCCTTGACGATGGCGTTACCACTTCGCGCAGGAGAAGAAGAGCCATCAGCGAGACAAATCCGACTTCCATTCCCCTGAGTGTCCAGAACAAGAGCGGATAGCACAGCAAGGTTCCAGCCATCGCCAACAATGGTGCTTCCTCATCATCCTCAACCATTGTTCTGACAACGATTGAGTTGACAACACTCGCGATGGCGATCATGATGCCAACTCCACTGAGCGAGACTAGAAGTGCAGGCAACGAACCACGGGGCGACAACACGTGAAGTACATACATCCAGAGTGTCCAGAGTGGGTTAGAGATGCCCTCGACACGCGGCGTGCCTAGGTTCCAGGTCAATTCTCCATTCTTAAGGAGATTCTCCGCATAAGTCATCGAAATCATCGCATCGTCAAAAAGAGAGAAGTGGAAGGTCCCGTCACTGCGAAGACCTGCTTCCACAACGAGAGCAATCATCGCGATAGCAGATACCGCGAGGACCGCGACCCTGGCCCGTCCCAACGTTCTTTCTGATACCACTGCTGGCTCATTCAGCGGTCCAAGCATTGGTATGACCTCCTCCCGCGACGAGGCGAATCTCATGAGCAGCAGCAATTGTCTTGCTGAGATTGCTGCCTACCAACACTCCATCAGTGTCAAGGATCACTACGACACCGTCGCCATCAACACTCATGAGAGTTCGACCTCCCAGGTGACCAAGCGCAATGAAATTGCCATTGTCGCAGGGGCAGTAGCCATGAATCCCGAGGCCGGTAGTTTCTCGAATAGCCCAGCGCCACGGTCGTGTTGTCGATGTGCGGTCATCGATATAGATGCGTGCCCAGTTAGCAAGTTCGTCGAGTCGAATTGCTACACCGCCAGTGCTGTAGCCAACGCTTCGATATCGACCAGTAAAGAGCTCCAACTTAAGGTTGAGTTTTTTTGCAATTCGATCCTGGAGGAGCTGCTCGTAGGACGCCCCGGTTGCCTTTTCTAGTACCAGTCCAACAAGAACGAAACCGGTAGTTGAGTATTTGTAGGAAGTGCCGGGCGCGTAGTCCAACTTGTGGTCCGACACCCAACGTGCAACAGCCTCTGGGGTGACGCCTTCGTAGATGATTCCAGATGCAACGCTCGTGCGAGGAACTCCAGCGCGATGCCGAATCAACTGTCGGAGAGTGATTGAGGTATGCCTGAAGCCAATGCCGAGGTCACCTATTGCTGCATCAAGTGTGACTTCTCCGCGGTCAACGGCGTCCATCACTAATGCGGTGGTGAACGTCTTCGTGATTGAGCCAACAAAACTCGGTGAGCTAAGGGGGCGAGATAGGCCTGCATTTCCGAACCACGATTCACCGCTCCTAGTGGTGACTACTGCACGAAGTGAACGAACACCGAGGTTTCGTCTTGCTCTCTCCAGCACTCTGTCGAGTTGTCCCTGGCGTTGCGCTGATGCCAGCCCACCCGAAGTAGATGACTTAACGAATTCAGTGACACTTGAATCAATACGAACTTTCTCGATAACTGGTGCTTGGGATGGCGGCAACGGGGCTCCTGTTGGCGCAGCCCGGAAGTCAAGGCGCCCTGCGCTGTAGGAGAGAACTACTGGCGCAAGCAATACTCCCAGGAGCGGAAGCGCAAGGGCAAGCGCATTGAACCGCACTTTTCGTTGGCTTAACTCTTCAAACTCGCCGAGACTACGAGTGAGGACTGGAATCACAAGGAATGTCAGGAAAGCAACCGCGCTTGCTCGCCACACTCCTCCCAGACCATCCGGCAAGATTTGCCACAAAACCCACGCGATAGGCGTATGCCACAAGTAGACCGACAATGATCGTCGATTGAGTTCACGAGCAAACCAAGTGCGAGAGAAAGAACCAAACTTGGTTCCGGCAAACAACATGACAAGAGTCCAGAAGATTCCCAGAAGCATGTGCAGAAGGTGATTGTTGTTGACGACTCCATCAAATGGAGGATCGAGAAGTGCAAGGCTGATACCTAGCAAGAGAGAGATCACCGCGACCCCACCCGCAATTGGGCCGCGCCTCGGTAACCCCGTTGTGAAGAAATGCATTCCCAACGAAGTGAAGGTGCCAAAAAGTGCAAAATCTGCGACTATCCACGCAAGAGAGCCACTCGTCGGCTGTCGCACGCCGGCCAGTGCAGTAACGGCGAAGCCAAGCGCCACCGTCACTCGTGGATTGACCCGTGTCAGTTTCCATAAAAGCGGTGACATCAAGAGAATCCAGATGTAAGCGCGAACGTACCAAAGAGGGGTGGTGAACCATTCCCCTGCAAGCTCGCTGAACGGCTCCCTGATCGGAAAAACAAACGTGACCCAAGAACTGTGACGTGATCCAATAATCTCTGACAATGTCAGGACAACGACAGACCAGAACACCAATGGAATCTGTAAACGTATCCATCGCCGATAGAGAGTCTTTGTTACTCCGTGGCTGCTGAATGAGCGTGCAAGCAGATAGCCAGTTACGACGAACATGACTGGAATTGATGACACAAGCCAGGTGACCCACCACCACCCGGTTGCGTGCCAGATGACGACTCGAGCAATGGCTATCGCCCTGATACCGTCCAGAACTTCTTCTCTATTGTTCCCGGAGTCAACGGACAATTCTTCGGAGCTAAATCTCTGCTGATCAAGCGCCCCATAGTCCACATGGTGAATCTAAGAATTTGTCAGCGTTGCAAGAACATTCACCGTTCAATGTTCACCGTGTGTCAAGGCCACACTTCGTTTGTTCATTAGAAGGTCAGATGAAATTCAACTCATCTACGAACTGAATTCAGCGCTTCCCACACTCGTCGCGGAGTGCACGGCATATCCATGTGTTCAACGCCAAGGTGCGCCAATGCGTCAACAACAGCGTTGTGTACTGCCGGTGTCGCCCCGATTGTTCCGGCCTCACCAATTCCCTTTGCACCCAACGGGTTGCGTGGTGTCGGAGTTTCCATGACGACACGTTCGAACGACGGCAACTCGGCTGCTGAGATGCACGCGTAATCGGCGAGGTTTGATGTGATGGGGTTGCCATCTTCGTCGTAACGGACCTCCTCTAGAAGCGCCTGGGCAATGCCCTGCGCGAGACCACCGTGTACTTGCCCATCAACGATGAGCGGGTTGATGATGGTTCCGGCGTCGTCACATGCCACATGGCGCCTCACTTCAACGGACCCGGTTTCGGTGTCAACTTCCACCACGCACACGTGACTTCCAAACGGAAATGTGGAACCTTCGGGCACGAAATCTGCTTCACCAAGAAGTGCGCTCGAGCCGCCAGCAGCGACATCGGCCCAGGTCTTCACCGGTTGTGGCGAACCCGCAACGTGGAAGGCGCCGCGCGACACATCGAACACCACATCATCGACTGAGGCCTCCAGAAGATCTGCCGCAACTGACCGAGCAGCGTCGATGACTTTGTCTGCCGCCATCTGCACAGCAGTGCCACCTACCTGCAGGCTTCGTGAGCCACCCGTGCCTCCGCCACGCTGAACGTCATTAGTGTCGCCGAAACGAAAGTCGATTTTGTGCATCGGTATGCCTGTGGACTCAGCCACGATCATTGCCCACACAGTGTGATGACCTTGTCCGTGCGAAGAAGAACCGGTGCGCACGATTGCACCACCATCAGCGGTGATTTCGACTGAACCAAACTCGGGCCCGCTCATAGGGTTCGTCGTTTCCACATAACTGGCAACTCCGATGCCCATCTGCACGACATCGCCACGTTCACGACACTCACGCTGCTCGCGACGAAGTTCGGCGTAACCAGCAGCAGTCAGCGCTGCATCGAGAGCTTTCTCATATTCGCCCGAGTCATACGCGGCACCCATCGCGGTTGTGAGTGGAAACGCGCTCGGTTGCAAAAAGTTGCGACGACGCACCTCGGCTGGGTCGAGGCCACACTTCGCAGCGAACACATCGATGATGCGCTCGATTGCCGCTGTGGCTTCTGGTCGACCGGCACCGCGGTACGCCTCGGTCGGAGTGGTGTTGGTGAGAACTGAATGCGACTCGTACTCAACCTTGGCGATGTCGTACACCGCACTCGTCATGAGGCGCGTCATGATTGGCAACACCGCGCCCATTCGCGCATACGCACCACTGTCTTGCAACACCTCAAGTCGATACGCAAGGAACTTGCCATCGCGCGTGCCGCCAAGTGTTGCACGCTGAACTTGTCCACGGCCATGCCCCATGGACACCAAGTTCTCACTGCGCGTCTCGGTCCATCGCGCTGCATGTCCGTGTGTCTTTGCCACCCAACCCACGAGAATTTCTTCTGGGTACTGACCAGACTTCGCTCCGAAGCCGCCGCCGACATCCGGAGTGATCGCTCGCACCTGGGACGGCTCAAGACCCAGTGCGTTTGCGATGCCATCTCGCGCACCGTGAACACCTTGACTACATGCCCACTGTGTGAGTGTCGTGCCGTCCCATATCGCCGCTGCGGCTCGCACTTCCATCGGCACCGGCGCCACACGTTGATTCTCGATCGTCAATGACACCACCACATCACAGTCAGCAAAGATCGATTCATCAGCTGGTCCTGGAAAGGTGACCGCCACATTCGTGCCGGCGTCTGGGTGCAACAACACATCGCCGCGAAGTGACTGCTCAAGATCGAGAACCGTAGGCAAGGTGTCGTAATCGACGATCACTGTCTCAGCCGCATCGATGCCTTGCTCTTTGGTCTCGCTGACAATCAGTGCGATTGGCTCACCCACGTACCGAACCACGTCGCGCGCAAGATACGGGCGCAGCATTTTCTGGTTCAACAAAACCATTGCCGGAGGGGCAGGTTGCAACGGCAACGTGGTGCCGGTGTACACCGCAACGACACCTGGCATTGACTCAGCCACGCTCGTGTCAACACCTGTGATGCGACCATGCGCGACAGTTGAACGAACAAATGAGAGATGCCATGCATCTGACAACGGCAAGTTCGCAATGTAGGTGCCTTGACCCGTGAGAAAGCGCGGGTCTTCGAGTCGTTGGACTCTGGTTCCGAGAATGCTCATCAGGCAGTCCAACCGCCATCGACCACGAATTCGCCGCCGTTGCAGTAGGAGCTTTCATCGCTTGCCAAGAACAACGCCATGGTGGCAACTTCCTGTACTTCTGCTTCACGGCCCATCGGGATGCGTGTGCGCACTGCCTCACGCACACCCGAGCCGACCTTGTCGAATATCTGCAACATTGCAGTATCGATGATGCCTGGATGAATGGAGTTCACTCGCACACCGAACGGCGCAAGCTCTTTGGCCACACCGCGCGACATTCCCCGCACTGCCCATTTGCTCGCGCCATAGGCAAGAAAACCCGCGGCACCCTGGAGGCCTGCGATGGACGAGATGTTGATGATCGAGCCTGATTGCTGTTTCACCATGTGTTCAGCAACGGCTTTCATTCCAAGAAACACACCAACTTGGTTGATATCAATGGTGCGTCGATACATGTCGAGTGTTGTGTTCAACACTGTTCCGGTCTCGAAGATGCCCGCATTGTTCACCAAAACATCGATGCGACCAAACGTTTTAATAGTCGACGCAACTACTGTCGCCCACTTATCCTCGCTCACTACGTCGTGATGCATGTAGACACATGCCGACGCATCGGGGGAAATGTTCTTCGCGGTCAATGCTCCGTCTTCGTCGCGCACATCTGTGATGACGACACGTGCGCCTTCACTAGCGAATAGTGCTGCTTCGGCTGCGCCCATTCCGCGAGCACCACCAGTGATGAGTGCAACTTTCCCTGCCAAGCGTCCTTGTGTCATGAAAACGTTCTACTCCACGACAGCGGTGACATCGATACGGCTCTCGCGTCGTGCCTGCAACAACAGACGTACCGCCACGACGATGAGAAGAGTCGCAAAGAGGAAGTTGGACACTGAATCAGACATTCGGGCAGCAATCCATCCGCCCGCAACGGCCGCGACAATTCCCGACGTCGCCACGACCCCTGCGGCACGAAGATCGACATTGTCATTGCTTCGATTGCGCCAGGTTCCCATTGCTGCCGTGGGAATGATGACGGCAAGCGACGTTCCCTTCGCGACAACTCCTTCGACGTGGAGCAGCATCATCATCGCTGGCACCATCACGACACCACCGCCAACACCGAGCAGGCCGGACAGAATGCCCGTGACCAGACCGATAACCACGAGTGCGATGGCACTTGCGAGGTTCAGTGCACCGCGACCTTCCGCCCCCATCGAAATGAACAGTCGGATTGCCGACACCATCAGAACCACTGAAAAAGCCACTGCAAGTGTGCGATGAGGGAGCACGTTCAAAAGCGCAGTTCCGGCCACCGCCCCGATGACCGCACCGACCACCAGCCAAGCTGCGACAGGCCAATCAACATGGTCATGCACCCAGTAGGTCACCAGACTCGATGCCGCAATCGGCAACACGGCCGCCAGCGACGTGCCGTGTGCGCTGCGCTGATCCATTCGGGCCAAAAACACAAGGCCCGGCACGATCAGGATGCCTCCACCCACGCCAAAGATCCCCGACAGCAGCCCAGCAGCCACGCCGACCAATAGGGCAGGTCCGGTGGGAAGACTGTTACCGGCGGAGTTTGTGCGATTGTGCAATAATGTTCCCCCCAAACGGAAAAGATTTGAGTTAGCGCCCCATGAAATAGGTGCACCCCCTTGTCAGTGCGCCAAAACTACTCGTATCCTTCACAGTCTTAGCCAGTGGGAGGGTCTCCAAGCCCCCCAAAACATCCAATCTGCGGGGAGAAAAAATGCAGAAGAAAACCGGACGTCGCGTTGCGGCGCTCATCGTGGGTCTTGGCCTTGTGGCCGCTTCCTGTGGTGGCGATGACAGCTCGACCGACACAACTGCAGCGTCAGACACGACTGCTGCAGCATCAACATCCAATGGCGAACTCGAGGGCATGAAGGGCACCACTCCGTTGGTGGAACTTTCCCAAGAGTTCAAGGACCGTCTCCTTGAGGTCGATCCTGCACTGACTGACTACTCATACGCAGCCGAGACATACGACTCGGTCACGGTGATTGCTCTTGCAGTGGAGAAGGCACAAGACGACGGCATTGCCTATGCCAACGAGATCAACGGCATTACGCGCGACGGTGAAAAGTGCACCGACTTCGCGACATGCGTTGCTCTCATCAAAGAAGGTAAGGACATCGACTATGACGGCGTTTCTGGACCACTCGAGTTCTCCGGTAACGGCGAGCCCCTCAAGGCTTCCTACGGCGTTCTTCAGTTCGGTGCAGACAACCGTCTCGACGACAGCCTCACCACCTACATCGAAGCAGCAGCTCCTGCTGATGCAGACGTCGCTCCGATCCCCGCTGAGGGTGATCGCCAGGGTGATGGCGTTCTGACCATCGGTTCGATCCTGCCGCAGACTGGCTCACTCGCCTACCTCGGACCACCGGAATTCGCTGGTTTCGACCTCGCCATCAAGGACATCAATGCTGCTGGTGGCGTGCTGGGTAAGGACGTTGTGGGTATCAAGGGTGACTCTGGTGACGCCACCACTGACACTGCATCGAAGACAGTTGACGCTCAGCTTTCGCAGAACGTCGACGCCATCATCGGTGCTGCGTCGTCTGGTGTGAGCCTCACCGTGATCGACAAGATCACGGCTGCTGGTGTCGTCCAGTTCTCGCCTGCGAACACCTCGAAGAAGCTCTCTGACTACGCCGACAAGGGCCTCTACTTCCGTAGCGCCCCATCGGACATCGTTCAGGGTGCAGTGTTGGCTGAAGTCATGAAGGGTGACGGCGCATCGAACGTGGCGATCATCGCTCGTAACGACGCATACGGCACCGGCTTGGCCGAAGACCTCGCGAAGAACCTGGAAGCAGGTGGCGCAAAGGTCGTCGTAACCAAGATCTATGACGAGAAGGCAACCGCATTCGACGCGGAAGTCGACGAAATCAAGGCCGCTGGCCCTGACGCAGTTGCAATCATCGGTTTCGATGAGACCTCCAAGATCCTCGCCACCATGGTGGAGAAGGGTGTTGGACCGAAGGCCATCAAGGTCTACGGATGCGACGGCAACATGGGTAACGCCCTTGGTGAGAACTTCGACGCAGGTAAGTGATTACCCGCTAGTCGAATCTCATTCGATCAACGGAAAGGCCCGGGCGAAAGCCCGGGCCTTTCTCATTGTCTGAGAACTTCTCTGAATGTCAGTCGATGGTCAGTATCAGTCGATGATCAGCTCGTAGGTCACGGAACGTCTGACCACTGCAAAACCGAGCCGCTCATACACCGACACTGCGCCGGTTGGGTTGTCACTATCGACGTACAACCCCGCGTGGGTGAGGCCGTCGTGCCGAACTGCGTTGATCGTGAGATTCACTGGCGAGGTGGTAGGTGTACACGTAACCCACTGCACGACCATCCACGAATACGATGCAAATGTCGGACTCACGAGACACGAGTGGCTCAATGAACTCTTCGTCGAACAATTCGACTGTGTCCACACTTGGAATTCCGACGTGCTCATTCCAAGCAGTTGAAATCGCTGCGATTGTTGCGAGGTCACCTTCTGCAAATGGTCGAAGCTCGACCGTCATGGTGCACTGCCTCAGTTGCGAGAAGACTTGGCGAGAGTGCCTAGGTACAACTCGATGACCTTCGGGTCTTTCAGCAACTCACGACCGGTGCCGGTGTAGGCATTGCGGCCCTGGTCAAGCACGTATCCACGGTCAACCACTTGCAAACACCGATTGGCGTTTTGCTCCACCATGAGAATGGCAACACCAGACTCATTGATTTTCTTGCACTGGATGAACACTTGGTCTTGAAGTGCTGGCGACAGACCGGCCGAGGGTTCATCAAGCAGCAACACGGTGGGCTTCAACATGAGCGCACGACCCATGGCTACCATTTGACGTTCACCGCCAGAGAGCGAGCCTGCACGCTGGTCAATGCGCTCGCCGAGACGAGGGAACATCTCGACCGCATAGTCAAGTCGTTCGTCCAGCATGTCGGGTCGCAAGAAGCACCCCATCTCGAGGTTCTCGCGAACGGTCAGCGAGGGGAACACATTGCGGGTTTGAGGCACAAAGCCCACACCACGAGCAACGAGCTCATATGGCTTCATTCCGGTGATCTCTTCACCGTTCAACTTCACATGCCCACTGCGAATGTTCACCAGGCCGAGCACTGCCTTCAGAAGCGTGGACTTACCAGCCCCGTTGGGGCCGATGATGCCGACAAACTCGCCAGCGGCGACAATGAGGTCACAACCGTTGAGAATGTTCACTTCAGCGACATAACCGGCAATCACGTTCTCGACATCGATGACATTCGCAGCCATCAGCCACCTCCCAGATCTGAGTCATGGTGGGCGCCAAGGTAAGCGTCGATAACTGCCTGATTGGATCCGATGTCGTCTGACGTGCCTTCAGCGATGACGACACCTTCGGCCATCACAATGATCCAATCACTGATCTCGCGCACCATGTCCATGTCGTGTTCGACGAAGAGCACCGTGCGACCCTCATTACGCAGTCCTTTGATGTGTTCGAGCAGGCTCTGCTTGAGAGCTGGGTTGACGCCCGCCATCGGCTCATCCAGCATCACCATTTCAGGTTCCACCATCAGCGCACGAGCCATCTCGAGCAATTTGCGCTGACCTCCAGAAAGTCCACCTGCAAGTTCATCGCGCATGTGAGCGAGATTGAAACGTGTAAGAAGTTCCTCTGCCCGAGCGGTGATTTCAGCCTCCTGTGCACGCCACAGCGGTGCAATCAAGCCACGGAAGATGTTCTCGCCCTTCTGGTGCGCAGCACCAAGGCGCATGTTTTCGATGACACTCATTCGAGACAGCGCTTTGGTGAGCTGAAATGTGCGCACCATGCCGAGTCGAGCGACTTTGTGCGCCGCCATTCCGTCGAGGCGTTGACCATTGAACACTGAGGTTCCGTGATCAGGAGAGTCGAACCCGGTGAGCAGGTTGAAGAACGTGGTCTTGCCAGCACCGTTCGGACCAATGAGAGCGGTGATCTTGTTACGCGGTACTTCGACATGGTCGACATTGACAGCTACGAGGCCACCGAAGGCACGACGAACGCCGTCGACGACGAGAATTGCGTCATCTTTCTTTGAGCCAGGAACAGGCTGATACGACGCAGTGTTAGCGGACATCGAAGGCCTGCTCTCGCTTGTCACCGAAGATGCCTTGTGGCCGCACAATCACAAGAATTGCGAGCGCAAGACCAGCCACGATGAAACGAACCTGTGAGAAGTTGTTCTCGTCCACAATCCACTCAGGAAGCAGCGGGGTTGGATCTGTCGGAGTCGTTCGCGTTGCCTGCTGCAACGTGATGTCAACAAACTGGATAACGAAGAGGAAGATCATCGTTCCGATGACAGGACCCTTCGCGCGCGCGATGCCACCCAAGATGATGATCGTGTAGGCGAAGAACGTGAACGTGGTGGAAAAGTCCTGTGGCTGCGACGACTGCTTGTCGAGCACCAACCACATACCGCCGAGCGCCCCGACGAAACCACCGATGATCAGGCTCTGCATCTTGTACGCGAAGATGTTCTTACCGAGGCTGCGCGCAGCGTCTTCATCTTCACGAATGCTCTTCAGCACTCGTCCCCATGGGCTGCGCATCAGCGCCCAGATTCCGGTCGACACCAGCGCAACGAGAATCCAACCGGTCACCAAGAGCCACAGTCGGTAACCATCGACCTTCTGCGCCCACAGAGTAATGCCATCGTCGGGGAAAGGATTGATGTTCTCCATGAAGCGGGTGAAACCTTGCAGACCATCGTTTCCGCCTGTAAGCCAGGTGAATCTCACTGAGTTCATGAATAATCGAATGATTTCAGCCACGGCAATTGTGACGATGGCCAAGTAATCAGCTCGTAATCGAAGCGTCGGTATGCCAAGCAGCAACGCCAAAATCACGGACGACACGACCACCATCAACACTGCGAGCGGCCACGGCCAGTCATAGCGGCTGATCGGAATGGACAGTGAATACGCACCGATGGCAGCAAACCCGGCCTGCCCGAAGTTCAGAAGGCCGGTGTAACCGAAGTGCACATTGAGCCCCGATGCCACGAGGATGTAGGCCACCGCGTTGGCACTGATTGCGGTGTAGAAGGAGTTCGAGAGAATGAGGTCCCACTTCATCCGATGCGCTCCTTTCGTCCGAGGAATCCCTGTGGTCGAACCAACAAGATGACGACGAGTGCAATGAGTGCACCGAGGGTCTTCAACTCGACGGCGTTCGGGAAAAACCACGTCCACAGTTCGGTGAACATGCCCACAACGAAGGCGCCGAGCAATGCACCAAATGGGTTACCAAGCCCACCAACAGTGATGGCAGCGAACATGAGGAGCAACAAGATGTTGCCCATGTCCCACTGAACGCCACTTGCCGCACCGAGCATGACACCGCCAATACCTGCCAAAGCGCCTCCGATGAGCCACACGGTGAGAATGATGCGGTTGGTGTTGATACCGGTTGCTGAAGCGAGATCTGGGTTGTCAGACACTGCGCGAATTGCTTTGCCGAGCCGTGCTCGGAGCAGGAACATGGAGATTCCGACGACCACAACCGCAGAGATGATCATGATGCCAAGGTCACGCGGCGTGATTCCGAAAGGTCCGAAGTCGATCTCTGGGTCACCCACGTATTGGCGGTAACGGCGGTTACGCCCACCGAAGAAGAACAGGTACACGTATCGAATGGCTATTGCCAAACCAATAGACACGATCATCATTGACGTGAGGCTGGTTCCTCGTCGCCGCAGCGGGCGCCACAGTTGACGTTCGAACGCACCAGCCATGAGAGCGGCAGCCGCCATACCGAACGGAGCAGCAATCAGAACATGAAGCTCAGGCCCGTTCTGATTCAACCAGAACACGACAATTGCCGCAATGGACACGATTTCGCCATGTGCGAAGTTTGTGAGCCCGGTTGTTCCGTAGATGAGCGACAAACCAATCGCACACATGGCGATGATGAGGCTGTACTTGATTCCGTTCACGATGGTCTGAGGCAACAATTCCCAGCGGTTGATCACCGCTCGCTTGGCATCACCGACAAAGAAGTTCACCGACTTTGCGCCAGTGCCGATGGTGACACCGGACGAGAAACTGACCGAGATGGTGGTTGGCGACTCGTCGCTCGCTTCGACTCCCTTCGGAAGACTCGCAACATCGAGAGTGACCTCGTACTCGCCTTCCTTTGGAACCTTTAAAGACACTTTGCCTGTCGAATCAGTGGTGCCCTCTGCAGTTCCGGCCGTGCCGACGGCTTTGACGAGCGCTCCCGCAACTGGAATCTTCTCAACGCCGTCGTCGGTCTGCTTCTGTTCCGTCACTGAGGCGACAATCTCGCCCTCGTCAGTAGCTGCAGAGACCGAGGAACCGAACATGGGCGCGATGAATGAAAGCCCAACAATGGCCAAGAGCGACATCCGCATGACACGGCGCACTGTCACTTGTCTTGCGTCGACTTGTGTCCCCATGCACACCCTTGTTGTTGCAGGCTCCCCTGCTAGACAGAAGTGGCCCGAAAGTTTTTCCAACACTAGTGCCGAACCATGCCCACTCCTAAGGCCCCCGCCACATTCACAAAGACACCTGGCCGTAGCCTTTTTGGTCATCCGGCGCTGGGCGTGGTGGCAGCCTCGGTGCTCTTCGGAACCTCCGGCACTGCTCGGTCCTTTGCCCCAGACAGCGCCACTTCGCTCTCAGTGGCTGGTGTGCGGCTCATGATCGGTGCTGTGCCGCTACTCCTTGTTGGCTACCTCAAGGAGAAGACCAATCGACCGAGTCTTCGTGCCGAAGCCGTGGCGGCCGGAGGGGCGATGATGCTCTTCCAGGTCTGCTTTTTCAGTGCGATGGAGAACTCTGGTGTCGCTGTCGGAACCATGCTCACGATTGGAAGTGGTCCGATCATTGCCGCGGGTATCGATGCTGCCACCGGTCGCCGTCCGACGTCGCGGGTGGTTGGTGCACTCACTGTTGCACTCATTGGTTTGGCAATGCTCGTGCTCGGATCTCCACCAGAGGGCGACACAAGCTTCTCGATTGTCGGAGTGTTCTTCGGAATTGGCGCGGGTGCCAGTTACGCCGTGTACACGCACCTGTGCAAACGCTTGCTCGATCGCGGCTGGAGTGGCACATGGACCATGGCATGGACGTTCACGGTGAGCGCACTCTGTTCGGTCGTACTCGTCATACCGTCTTCACTTGAGTGGTTGCAACTCCGAGTGGTTGGTTCACCATTACATATCTCGGACTCGCAACAATCTCTATTGCGTATCTTCTTTACGCACATTCATTGTCGCGACTCACTGGCTCGATGGTTGTGACCCTCACACTTGTGGAACCAGTGACTGCAACAACACTTGGCGCTCTCGTACTGAACGAGAACATTCGACCTATCAGTTGGATTGGCGCAGCGATTGTCCTAGCCGCACTTGTGTTCGTTGGTACAACTACCGAAGAAGAAGTGCCACTCACCTGATATCCGTCGCTCGTGCGACGTCAGGTGACTTTGATGTTCAGGGTTGTCGTATAGGGCTTTGCTGTGACAGTGATAGTCAACGAGCAGGTCCCTGTTCCAAGGCCTTTCACCGTGGTGTTCCCAGACACCGTGCAAAGACGTCGGGACGTGGAGTTGACCACGACCAAAACCTTTGCCCCGCTGGTGCTCGGAAGCCCAGCACTCTGAGCAATCGACGACACTGACACCGACTTTCCCTTGGTGACTGACGTTGACGTCTTCTTCGTGACAGGACCTGGCTTCACCGAGGTAGAGACAGCACACGTGCCGGCTTTCAGACCAACGACATTCGACCCGGAAACCTTGCAGATTGCTTTGCTGGCGGCACCAACCTTTGCGGTCGCTGTTGTTCCCTTTGGTGCCGTCTTTCCCGCGGTCACTAGCGCTGAAACAAGCGAAAGGGACTTTCCATTTTTCACTGCTGGCGTACCTATTTTCACTGGTGTGAACGTGGAGGTCGCGGTGGTAGTTGACGTTGCTTGACCAACAGTGGTGCTGGTGCGATTCGTGATTGCCCCTGACGCAGTCACAGTCTTCAAGTCAATCGATGGCTGCGAGTAATGGAAGCCCGAGACTGAAACGTTCAAAACGTCATTGGCAAAGGTGATGGTCTGTGTGAAGCCAGTCTGTTCAACACTGTCTTCAGAAATCGTCACTGTGAACTTGTCGGTGTCGGCGCCTGATACTCCCCACACACACTGAACCATCGCCTCGGGAATCTGCGCCTGATAGGCGCCTGAGATGAACGACGTTTTTGCCGACGAGGTGAAGTGCGGCGCGCTCGGCATGAGATAGAGCGCCTTCGTTGCGGAGTTGTATCGAGGGAATACAGGTCCGTACCCATTTTCCTTCACGAGCATTGGCCCCTTCTCTGCGCAGGCAGGCAACTGCGGCAAGTACCTCGTGTCGAGAACCATGAACTCCATGTATTTCTGGTTCCATGCTGGGTAACTGGTTGGACCAATGCCGCCCAATTCATTTGCCACACCAAAGGTTTCGAGAATGCCACCCTCAACGACAAGACGGTACGAACCGTTCTGAGTCCACCGTGCTGACTGCAGCGTTCCGTTGACGATGCCACCACTCACGATGGTGGGCAACAACCAACTCGTTCGCAACACAACTCGGTACTTGGCAGTGTCATCAAGGTTTCCGTACCGGACACACTTTCCGCTGATGACTGCGCACCCCGATGCACTTGCGAGACCACTCTCCCATTCAGGCCGAAGACCAGGTAGCGCACTGCCACCAGTTCCGATCATGATGCTCGAGGCGTACATATTGAACTGAATTCCTGTTGGCTGTTGAGACCCTGGCCTCGTGAGAATTGACTGAACTTCTACAAGCCCGGCAAAGGCTGCTCGCGAATCTTCGGTGACTAGCCCTGGTATCTGAAACTCAGGGCGAACATAACCATCTGGGTTCATCGTCGGAGCCGATGCACTTCGTTGCGTCCACTTTCCTTTGACCAACGTGGAAGGTGCGCTCGACAGATACGCACCGACTTCTTCGATGCAGTCGGTCTGCGTCGAAGTGGTGCAGTACGGCATCAGCATGCGATCACCGTCGCTGGCTGGCGTCTGCGCAGTCCAACTAGACGGAGCAGTACCAGTGGCGAGTGTTGTCGACGTCGTCGTCGCTGCGCTGCTGTTTGCTGCCCAGGCTGATCCTGTCCACATCGCAAGTCGCCCCACTGCTGAGCCACCGGCTGACGTGAATGTCCCACCAACTGCAATCTCGCTACCAAGTGAACGCACCACGAGTCCGGTGCCACCTGTTATTCCTGAATCGAGTGCGGTCCACGTCCCACTCGACAGTTTTGCCACTCCTGCAGCTGGTACAGAATTCACGCTTGTAAAGGACCCCGCTGCATAGACATCACTGCCTGACATGAAGAGTGACTTTGCAACAGAGTCTGAAGCAGAGTTGCTCGTGGTGATGGTGGACCAGGTACCAGACGCAAATTTCTTGATGGCACCATCGCCGCTTGACGGATCGGTGCCGACGTACACCTCGGAGCCTCCGGCGCCGACTGCAACCGAAACAGCTGGATCAGTAAGTCCGGTACCAAGTGCTGCCCATGCGCTTCCGTTCCACGTGGCGACATTCACTGAGCTGGAGACCACTGCGAGTGCACCTGTAAGGACGTTGGTGAATGTTCCGGCCACTGCCACGTTGGTTCCCGACACCGCGAGCGCTCGACCAACTCCGCTCGATGCCAAACCTCCCCCGACTGCACTCCATGTCGTGCCATTCCACATCGCGATGCCGTTGACCGTCACTGGAGAACCGGAACTCACCGCCCCGTACGCGGTGGTGAAGTTTCCTGTCACGTAGAGGTCGCTTCCGACTGCTGCGATGTCGTACACCGTGCCGTTCACACCTCCACCGAGAGCCGACCACGACGTTCCATCCCACTTCGCAATTCCACGCATGCCTTGCGCGGCGTCGAAGGTGTCGTCGGGGTGCGAGATTCCCATCACCGAGAAGTCACCGCCGGCATACAGATTTCCACCGAGAGTCTCGAGTGCGTACACGGTCTTGTCAGAGCGGCCCGCTCCTACCGGCAACCATTCGCTTCCGTTCCATTTCGCGACACCGCTTGACACGAATCGCCCACCGACACGTGACAACTTGCCGCTGATGTACACATCACTTCCAATGGCGACGACATCATGCACTTCATCACCTGCCGTGCTTGCGGCAACACCAAAGGCAAATGCGCGGCGTTCGTCGTCGGGAACTACAGCCCAAGTACCAACCACCAACGTGGCGGCAACGATGTGTGACCAGCGCTTCGGCTTCATGAGCCCCCCAAACAGTCGACGCGTGCCAACTGTTCATGAGGCTAACTCACGAATTGTTGACGCAATTCGCGCTTCAAGATTTTGCCCGATGGGTTACGTGGAATCGCCGCCACGAATTCAACCTTCACTGGCATCTTGAATCGAGCGAGTTTTCCTTCGCAATGGTCAATGACAGCCTTCTCGGTGAGGGCTTCGTCCTTTTTCACCACAATTGCAAGGGGCGACTCACCCCACTTATCCGATGGAATTCCGATGACAGCAGCATCGCCGACACCGGGGCACGACAAGATCACATTCTCGACCTCGGCGGGATACACGTTCTCTCCACCAGAGATGATCATGTCCTTCAAACGGTCTTTGATGTAGATGAAACCGTCCTTGTCGCGAATGGCGATGTCACCGCTGTGGAACCAGTCGTCACGGATGGCTTCCGTGGTTGCTTCCGGACGATTCCAGTAACCCAACATGATGTGGTCACCCTTGATGACCACTTCACCAGCTTCGTCAACGTCGCACTCCGTGCCGTCGGGACGCATGACCTTTACTTCAGTGTGGAAGTACGAACGCCCTGTTGAGCCTGCGTGCGAAATCGCGTCTTCCGGCATGGTGATACATGCTGGGCCGCATGTCTCGGTGAGGCCATACACCTGGTGAATTGCGATTCCCATTTCGGCGTACATCTCGATGACAGACACGGGCACTGGTGCCGCACCACTCAACAACCACCGCAGATTTGGGTACTTGTGTTTACTCGGATCAAACACAAGCTTCATGAATTGCAACATCGCCGGAACCATGAGCGCGTTCGAGATGCGCTCCTTCTCGATGATTTCCCAGATGGCATTCGGATCAAACGACTTCACCAACACGTGTGCAAGTCCGCGATATGCAGTTGCGATTGCGGGGGTGAGTGCACCAACGTGGAACATCGGCATGGGGTTTAGGTAACGATCACTCGTCGCAAAATCACTACATGCATTCAGTGTGATGAGTGCAGCCATCTGTGTGCGGTGTGAATGCATCACGCCTTTCGGCAGGCCAGTAGTTCCTGAGGTGTACATGATGTACAGCAAGTCATCACCCATCGCAGTCACCGGCGGGTTCGCTGTCGACTTGCCGTTCGAATAGTCAGCATGATTCACAGCAAATGCAGGCTGTGACTCTTTCGATCCGACATGGATCCACTGACGAACATCGGTCTTGTCGCCACGTGATTGCAACTCAATGACACTCGGAGCAAACTCTTCTCCCGCCACGAGCACAGTCGATCCTGAGTCCTTCAGGATGAATTCCAGTTCGTCGGGCACAAGACGCCAGTTCAACGGAACAATGACGCCACCAATTTTGGCGATGGCAAAGAACGTCGTGAGGAACTCGGTCGAATTCATGACAAGCAGTGCGACTCGGTCGCCCTTTTTGACACCCGACTCCAACAGCGCGTGTGCCACCTTGTTGGTCTCGGCATTCAATTGAGCGAACGTGAACCGCTTGTTCTGGGCGACATCGAAGAGTGCCTCCAGATCGGGGGTGATTTCCGCGCGCTTGGTGAGGATGTAACCGATGTTGTCGTTCATGGCGACATAGTGGCACAGGTCACACGCGGGTTCTAACTGTGCGGCAAAACCGTCAGCGAAATGGAGCTGCAACCTCGTCGAAGTAGCGCGCCAGTGTGTTTGAACGTTCTTCAGCCGTGTTCCCCACGGTGAAATCAGGGACGCACACTTCGTCAAATCCGGCCTCGCGATAGCGGTTGACCACGTCCTGCATCTCTCCGACATTGCCTATGACAGCACGGTCAGCGGGCACGAGGGCCCGTAGTTCCTCGGCCTTCTTGTCGTCGTCGACGAGGAACACCAAGGCTTGAACAGTCTTGTGTATTGATGCCGAATCTCGGCCAACGCTGTCACAGGCTTGCTCGAGTTTTTTCAGTACAGCGCCTGCTGCTTCGGGTGAACCCCAGGTGTTCCACTCACTGGCCCAACGTGCAGTGAGCCTCAACATGCGAGGACCGCCCGTACCAACAAGCAGAGGCAGCGGTGACTGAACAGGTTTGGGTTCGCACGGTGCATCCGTAATCGAAAAGTGGCGACCGGTAAACGTGACGCGCTCTTCACTCAATAGTCGAACAATGATCTCTATGGCTTCTTCGAACCGATCCACGCGATTCTTGTTGTCGAAGAGCTCGATGCCGTAGGCGCGATGCTCGTTCACTTGCCAGCCAGCACCAAGTCCGAGAACAAATCGTCCACTGCTCACGCGATCGATGGTTGCAGCACGATTAGCGAGTACGGCTGGGTGGTGAACAGTGGTCGGCGCAACAAGTGACCCAAGTCGTACCTTCGATGTCACTGCGGCGAGTGCCGTGAGAACTGTGAAGCATTCGTGGAAATCACCACCGACAGTCGCGCCATCGTCAGTGTTTGGCATGTAGTGATCGGCGTACCAAATGCCGTCCCACCCCTGTTGTTCGAGTTTTGTCACAAGGGACTTCACTTCGTTCCACGGTCGACTCGAATTCGGCCAGACTGAAAATTTCATGTTGTCAGAACTTCTTCAGTGGGTTGCCGTATACGTGGGTGCTCAAATCACCGATCAACTGCATTTCCATTAATCGTTCGGCAAATAGCCATACACCATCAACTTTGTGCACCTTGTCGTGGTAGGTGCCGGCCACAACTGGATGCAGTGGCCCACCCGGGCCCTGATGTAGCACCTGCACATAGCTCTTGCATGACCCCGAGATGCCATCTTCGTTGACGTCAATGAGCACGTTGGTGATCATGTGTCGTGTTCGTGGAACGCCGTCGTACAAGATCACCGTCTTGTGCAACAGCTCTTTCACAGCCTCGGCACCCGTGACACCTCGTCCCTTGAATGGGCCATATGCACCATCACTTCCGAAGAGTGCAGCCACATCGTCGAGTCGACCTTCGTCGATTCCTGCGCAGTATGCAGTCAGCAATCGAAAGATGTCGTCACGAATCTGATGAGTATCCATGAGTCACAACCCCAGAAATGAGCCACCGTCACACACGATGGTCTGTCCTGTCACATAACTCGAATCGTCACTTGCCAAGAAAAGTGCGACTGATCCAATGTCTTTGGTGATGTCCCCGACTCGACCAAGAGGTGTCCGTGCCTCGATGGCGTCTTTCAACGCCGGATTTCGTTCGAAGGCAATTGCCAACGCGGGGCTTCCTGCCACTGGCGCAATGCAATTGACGGTGATGCCCTCAGGCCCCCACTCACGGGCCAGGCTCTTGGCTATTGCCCGCTCGGCTGCTTTCGCAGGTGAATACAGCGCGATGTTTGCACTGCCCTCTACGCCAGATGGCGACGTGATGAGGATGAGACGACCACCACCGAGCCCTGTTCCGCGACGTGAAGACTGTTGTAGATGGGGGTACGCCGCCCGCGCACAGAAGAAACATGCCCACACGCCGGTCTTCGACATGAGTTTCCAGTTCTTCTCCATTGTCGCCTCATGCAGAAGATGCGGGACAGCACCAGAGAAAGCGTTGTGCACCATGATGTCGAGCCGACCATGTCGACGAACAGTCTCATCCACGCACTGTTGAACCGAGTCGCCCTTGGCAACGTCGGTCACAATGCATTCTGCAATTCCACCGGCCGCACGAATAGCTTCGGCAACTGGCTCACCTGTCTCGGCACGACGTGCAGCCAAAATGACAGTCGCACCCTCCTCTGCCAAACGGCGCGCAATTCCTTCGCCAACGCCTTGACCTGCACCAGTGACAATCGCGACGCGGTCTTGAAGTCGTGTACCGGTGTGTGTTGTCACATCCATGATCCACCGTCCACGATGAACGTTTGTCCGGTGACGTCACCAGCTGCTTCGCTGCACAACCACTGAACTATGCCCTTGGCGCTCACTTCATTCGTCATTGCACGTGGAGCGATTGACACTGGCCCGGCGATTGACTCATCGATGCCATATGCAGCCGACTCGAGAGCAACCGCGTTCACCACTATTCCATTCTTGCCCCACTGGCGCGCCGCCGACTTGACGACTATGCGCGCTGCTTCCGCAACTGCTGCTTGCGCCGAATACCCCGCAGCACCTGACATTCCGATGAGTGGCGTCACAACAACGATGCGTGTGCAGCCGGAGGAATGGGCATCTTGCAATTCGGTGATGACTTTCTGAATTGGTTGTTCCCACAGCTCTTGAATCTTGTCGTCAGTCAGATCGACAGCAAGTGACGGAGTGTCCCTGATGTCGACGACAATGACACGTGCGTGTGAAGGAACGTCACCAAGCTGGCTGTTGATGGTGGTTGCATGTGACGGCACGAGCGCGACGATACTTCAGGCGAGCGAGCCGCGATGCGCCCGACGTGCTGCCGCAAGCAATGCCGCCGACACGAACGAGCTGATGCCAGCCAGAGTCATTGATGCGAGTGGACTGCCAGTCACGTCATTCAACTGTCCAGCGATGATCGGTGCCACTCCGGAACCGATGCTGTAGATGAATGCCATCGCGCCCATGAGTGACCCGAAATCATCTGGTGGGAGAAGGTCACGCGAGACCATGCCGTCAAGAGCTGACAATGCACCAATCGCCGCACCAGCCACGACGACATAGACGATCGCGACAGCGACGTTTCCGCTACCCAAGATGATGAGGCATGACACCCCCACCACTACTCGGGCAAGACCAAGCAACCTCCACGCATCTGAGCGCTCGACGAGTCGTGGCAAGGGCAAACGACCAGCGAGTTGAAACACCCCACGTAAGCCCGCAAGTGATGCAGCAGTCGCAGCAGTGAGACCAGCCCACTTCATCGTGGGAACCTGAAACACCAGAAGTACCGACACACCGATGCTCGTGGTGAACGATGCAGCGATGTTGAGACGTATGGCCCGATGCCGAAGTGCATTACGAATGGCTGCGAGCAGACCCGAAGAACGTTGCTGAACACGAGTGGCGCGCAGGTTCCGCGTGGCAAACGCAGTGATGACGTATGCGACAGCAGCAATGACCGCTGGAATAACAACGGCTTCACGCCAACCCAATGTGTCTCGCATCACTTCAGTGAGAGGAATTGCAATGGGAGATGACAAGGCACCCCAGATGGTGATGCGTGTGATGGTCCTGATCGGGTCATCGGGGAACAGTCGCACCGCGACTGCTTGTGTCATGGCATAGAACGCCGACGCACCCATCAAACCACCACCGAGACTGAACGCCGTCACAAACAGCACCGGCGAATGTGTTGCCGCAGACAGTGCATAAAGCATGCATCCGAGTGGTCCGACGGCAATGAACACAGCGAACGGACCACGGACATCAAGACGACGACCGGCGAACACCGCTAACACACCGGTGAGAATGTTCGCTGCTCCGTAAGCAAACCCAAGCACGCCAAGACCAACTCCGAGATCATCGCCGACATCGTCGATGATGACACCGAACCCGTAGAACCATGAGCCGTACACGAGCACCGCAAGCATGCCCAACACGTCTAGGCGCCAGTGCCTCCAGAGACGTCCGCTGCTGGTGGGCAGCGTTACTTCAGTTGGCTGCACGGACGAGAGCGTCGAGAGTCTTTTCCATGTTTGCTGCGTTGTGGGAAGCACGATCCTTGACGCCGCTCACCACTCCGCCCAGCCACGCTGCGAGGCGACTTCGATGGTCAACCCATGAATGCGTCACGCGAACACCGGTGGATGTCGGTTCGATCTCATAGACCCAATCACACCATTTCGACTTTCCCACGAGCAGAGAAAAGGCAAACTCTCGTGGCTCGTCACATCGAATGACTTCGACTGTGGTGCTCCAACTGCGCTTACCATTCTTGTTGCGACCCTTGAAGCGCACACCAACAGCTGGCTTCGTCGCCTTAATCCATTCACCGCCTCGGTTTTCAGGCGACCACTCGCCCATTCGAGGAAGATCAGTGACGAGTCTCCACATGGTTTCAGGAGAACATGCGACGTCGCGAGACACGCTCACTTTGTTGTCCGAATTGCTCATGCTGGCCCCGAGAACATGGTGACTGGCGATCCCTTCCATTCAGGAGTTGGTTCACCTTCGTAGCGCGCGATTTCCGTACGACCAACCACATGCCAGTGCACCTCGTCCGGGCCGTCAGCCAAGCGCAAGGTGCGCTGGCTCGCGTAAATACGTGCCAGCGGAGTCCAATGTGAAATGCCAGTGGCACCGAACATCTGAATGGCCTCATCGACGATCTTGCACACACGCTCTGGCACCATTGCCTTCACCGCGCTCACCCACACTCGTGCTTCGGCATTTCCCATTGTGTCCATCGCTTTTGCGGCGCGCAACACCATGAGACGCATCGCTTCGATTTCGATTCGTGCTTTCGCTATGACTTCGGGGTTCTTTCCGATTCGCGCAATCGGCTTTCCGAATGCTTCACGACTGAGTCCACGTCGAATTGCGAGTTCCAAAGCACGCTCTGCCGCGCCAATGGATCGCATGCAGTGATGGATGCGCCCTGGTCCGAGACGAACTTGCGAGATTTCAAAGCCGCGACCTTCGCCCAGCAACACGTTGTCCTTCGGTACTCGAACGTCTTTGAATTCAATGTGCATGTGTCCGTGAGGCGCATCGTCTTCGCCGAACACTTCCATTGCCCCAAGAATGCGGATGCCAGGAGTGTCCATGGGAATCAGAATTTGTGAATGACGACGATTGGGTGGTCCGTCAGGACTTGTCAACACCATCGTGATGAGTACTTTGCATCGCGGATCTCCCGCACCAGAGGTCCAATACTTCTGGCCGTTGATGACCCATTCGCCACCATCGAGCACCGCACGACACGAGATGTTCTTCGCATCAGAAGACGCTACATCGGGTTCGGTCATTGCGTAGGCCGACCTGATTTCACCGCGCAACAACGGCTCGAGCCACTTCTTCTTTTGTTCCGGTGTGCCAACTCGCTCGAGCACTTCCATGTTGCCAGTGTCTGGAGCGCTGCAGTTGAATACTTCCGAAGCAATGGGGTTTTTACCCATTTCGACTGCGAGGTATGCATAGTCGAGGTTGCTCAAGCCTTCCCCGCTCTCGGCATTGGGCAAAAAGAAATTCCAAAGCCCGGCTTCCTTGGCCCTGTTCTTCAACTTCTCGAGTAACTCAAGTTGACCATCGCCGTAACCCCAATGATCAGCTCGGCCTTCACCCAATCGAAAGAACTCCGCGGTGTGCGGTTCTATCTCGGTATTGATGAAGTTGACAACGGCTTCGTACAGCGGAATCGCTCGCGCAGACATCGCCAGATTGAGGCTGTCATCTGTGGTTGAGCCCGAATGCATTCCTGGTTTTGGCATAACGCCACAGTACCCCTGCAACGCTGATGCAGAGTAAGTGGACTAGCCGCGAGCGAACCCCAACGCATTGCGACTCTGCAATCGTGCGAAGAACTCGGGCGTATATGCATCACGCGGGGTCGATCGAACTTCTTCGTCAAGTACATGTGCGTCATCACCAACGAGAACTCGCCACTCATCACGGCGCACTGCACCGAGCATGACTTCGGCTGCTTCCCGAGCAGACGTGGGCGCGGCATCGCGGAAAGCCTCGCCCTGAGCGATGATTCCGACGCGGATGTCTTCATCGCTCACACCAGACAGATCAAGTCCAGCACGACCGGCACGCACTCGGACTTGAGTCAACTGTTCCTCTGTCATCTCCTTCGGGTCAAAGCCGAGAATCTTTCCGGAATTGATGACGATTGAAGTGCCAATGTGCCCTGGCATCACGACTGACACATGCACGTGTGGTGCGTTGACTTGGAGGTCGGTGATGAGCGCTTCAGAGAATCCTTTCACCGCGAACTTTGCTGCGCTGTATGCAGAGTGCGGTGTATTCGGCCCGAGAGACGCCCAGAAGCCATTCACCGAACTGGTGTTGACGATGTGAGCCACATCAGCTTGCAACAGCAGTGACATGAATGCACGCGTGTTGTAATACACACCAAAGAAACACACTGCGAAGGTCTTGTCCCAGGACTCTCGGTCCTCGTCATGCACGACACTTCCACCACCGCCTATACCGGCGTTGTTGAACAGCACGTTCACATGAGGGCGCCACTTCGCAACAGCGTCACGGAATGCCAATACCTGCATTTCGTCACTCACGTCGGCGATGAAGGACATCACTTCACCTGCAGAACCATCAGCTGCACACAGACCCACTGTTTCTGCAAGGTTGTCACCCAAGACGTCACAAGTCGCAACGTCACATCCGTCAGCAGCGAGAAGACGAACTAGTTCGCGACCCATTCCAGTGCCACCACCTGTGACCACTGCGATACGTCCGGCAAAACCACTTTCGAATCGCATCGTCAACACTTTTCCTTCTCTTTGTACCGCTTATGCGGTAGTGATTAATTGATCAACGTGGAGCGTCGTAGCGTCTTGCTCGCCCACGTTTCCGCATCACAACTTGCCACAACTGCAGCGACCGACTGCGAAAACCAGCAGCTGAGGACAGCAAGTAGTACTCCCACATGCGCCGGAATCGCTCGTCGTAAGCGGGGATTTCCGACCATCTCGCTGAAATGTTCTTCTCCCATTCGAGCAATGTGAGGTCATAGTCGGGTCCGAAGTTGTGTACATCTTCCACCACCCAGTTGGGTTCGGCTGCTCGATTGAACTGAGCCAACGACGGGATCACACCCCCGGGGAAGATGTAACGGTCGTAGAAAGCATCGGTGTGCTGCTTCGACACCAGCGAGCCAATCGTGTGGTGCAACATCACACCATCTGCTGTCAACAAACCGTCACAAGTATCAAAGAATGTGCGCAGGTTCTTCGGGCCAACATGCTCCATCATCCCCACAGACACGATGCGGTCAAAACTCCCAGAGAGGTCGCGATAGTCCATCTGTTTGATCTCAATTGGCAAACCCTCACACCGCTGACGCGCAAGTGTCACCTGATTCGAAGCGGGCGAGATACCAACTCCCTTCACCCCGTACTTGGTCGCTGCGAAGTTGAGCAGGCCTCCCCAACCCGAGCCGATATCAAGAAGTGTCATGCCTGGTTCAAGTTGAAGTTTGCGACAGATGAGATCAAGTTTGTGTTCCTGTGCTTCTTCAAGATTGCGTGCTGTCTTCCAATATGCACATGAGTAAACCATTCGACTGCCGAGCATTCGCTCATACAAGTCATTACCAATGTCGTAGTGATGTTGTGCGTTTAGCTTCGCCTTGCTTTGTGTCTGTCTATTCATAAGCCACGACTTGGTCGCGAGAACAGCAAGCTTCGGCCCTTTCTTCACGGCCGCGTCTGCACCACCCACAATGATTCGTGTCAGCATTTCGTCTATGCGGTCGCAGTCCCACCAACCGTCCATGTAGGCCTCGCCTAGCCCCAATTGGCGTTGCGAGATGACACGATTCCACAACCGCTCATCATGTACTCGAAGGCTGTGTGCGTCGGATGTGTTGACCGGAATATCGCACTTTGCGAGAAGGCTGAGTGCAAACGTCTTCGCTTTGTCTGCCATGTGTCCAATTTTTAGCAGAGCCGAAGTGCCCTGAATTTCGTCAGGTACTTGGTGTGCGCTGAGCCGCAAAGACACCAGAGATGACCAGCACAGCTCCGACAACTTGGGCGAATACGAGTGTCTCGCCGCCAATCAAGACAAGCCAAGCAAGCGCAAGTATCGGTTCAGTTGACGCCACCACCGCCGCATGCGCCGGACCGAGATGTTTCACTCCCATGAAGAATGCCGTGATCGACACCACGGTGCTGACCAACGCAAGCGACAACATCGCGAGAACATACGACGCGCCTGACGGCGCAGTAACCCCACCGCTTATGACGACGAGCACGGTTGCGAAAACGAGCGAACCCAGCATTCCCCACGCTGCAGCGACAAAACCGTCCCCTGCTCGGCCGCCGCTATCGACAGCCATGATGCGTTCGCTGTACAAGATGTAACCCGCATAGAGCGCGGCGTTCACCACGGTGAGCACTACTCCAAGCATCGAGCTGTCATTCGAAGGATCAAGAACTTCTGGCACCGTGAATGCGATGCCAACGACCGTCAAACCAACCCCCACCCAGATGTGTTTCGAGGTTCGGCTTCCGACAAGCTTCGCCCCAATAGCGACCATTGCCGGATATGTGTAGATGATGACAACATACAAAGCTCCCGACATGAGGTCGAGACCAGCGAATGCAAAGTACGCCAGCAAACCAAACAGAACGCCCATGAGAAACCGCGGTTTCCATGCAACATCTCGTGGTGACGCTCCGATTCCACGTGCTCGTCGGGCAAACACGATTACCCACGACACTGGGGCGGCCAGGAGAAAACGCCAGAAAATAACGTCGATGGGCTCGAGCTGTTTCAGCACGTGTTTGCCGAACACCGTGAACAACGAGTACGCGGTCGCGCTCGTCAACATCCACGCGATTCCCACACGACGACTTGACACCGAAAGACGACTCTAAGCGTTGTGCAAGCGAAAGCCTCGCATTAATGGTGACCTAGTGTTGAGCACGATGAACGCTTCCCAACATTCGCAGTCGACTGAGCCAAAAGCTGCAACCACGCATACTGCTGCCGCAAACTCCAGTGTCTCTGTGCCAAGTGATGATCGTGATTTCGAGCGTGCCCGACGCGGTCTTGTCGCACGACACTCCGATACCAAGTTGCGCGACTCGAAAGGCCGTGTCGTGTCGGACGCTGGTGCATACGAGTTCTTGTCAAGTGCTTCGCCAGACACTGTCAACCCCAGCCTCTGGCGCCAAGCACAACTAAATGCCGAGCACGGCTTGTTCGAAGTGGTCGAGGGCATGTGGCAAGTGCGGGGCTATGACATCTCCAACATCACCTTCATCAAAGGCAAGGCCGGTTGGATCGTCATTGATCCACTCACTCACGAAACCACTGCTCGCGAATCACTGCGACTTGCCAATGACCACCTGGGTGAGCGGCCGGTCGTCGCAGTGATATATACCCATTCACACGTCGACCACTTTGGTGGAGTTCTCGGAGTCACCAGTCAAGAAGATGTCGACGCAGGGCGATGCATCGTTATCGCGCCCGAGGGCTTTCTTCGTGAGACGGTCGGTGAGAACGTCATAGCCGGCCCCGTCATGGGTCGCCGGGCGATGTATCAGTTTGGTTCGGCGCTACCAGCTGGTGAGCGACAGCACATTGACTGCGGGCTCGGAAAGCTGACTCCAACGGGAGCGCCAGGCCTCATTGCCCCGACGCATGAAGTCACCCGAACCGGTGAAGAACTCGTCGTCGACGGTGTACGTGTCGTCTTTCAGTTGACTCCCGAGACGGAAGCTCCTGCAGAGATGAACTTCTTCTTCCCCGAGTTGAAGGCATTGTGCATGGCCGAGAACTGCTGTCACACCATGCACAACTTGGTTCCTATTCGTGGCGCTCAAGCACGCGATGCACTGCAATGGTCGAAGTACATCAATGAGGTCATCGAGCTTTTCGGTGCCGACACCGACATCATGTTTGCGTCACATCACTGGCCTCGCTGGGGCAAGGATGATGTTCGAGACTTCTTGACACTTCAACGGGATCTGTACAAGTGGATTCACGATCAAACAATGCGACTTGCCAATCATGGCCACACCGGACCCGAAATTGCTGCGCTATTGGAGATGCCCGATGACTTCCTCGCGAACTCTCACACACGCGGGTACTACGGCGACCTCATCCACAATGTGAAGGCGGTCTACCAGCGATATCTCAGTTGGTACGACGGCAATCCGGCGCGGTTGAACCCTCACCCACCTGTTGAAGCAGCCAAGCGATATGTCGACGCAGTTGGTGGGGCCGATGCACTGCTTGTGAAGGCGCGAGTTGCATTCGACCATGGTGACTACCGATGGGTTGTCGAGTTGGTCAATCATTTGGTGTTCGCAGAACCGACACATGTCGCCGCTCGAAACCTTCAGGCCGATGCTCTAGAGCAATTGGGCTACCAAACCGAGTCCTCCACATTCCGCAACGCTTATCTCACTGGCGCACAAGAACTTCGTCATGGGGTGCCGAACTTGGGCGATGCGCGGGCACGAGGAAAAGGAATGATTCGCGCCATGAACATCGAGCAAATGTTCGACACCATTGCGGTGCGTTTAATGTCCGAAAATGTGGGTGGCCTGAAAGTCACCATCAACTGGCACTTCACCGATATCGACGAACACTGGGTACTAGAGCTGTCACACCGCACTCTCCACGCAACTCCGAACAAAGTTGCACCGAACGCCGACGCCACCGTCACTATTGCCCGCACCCTGATGCTCAGCATCATGAATCAAGAGACAACATTCGTCGACGAACTTCAAGCCGGCACCATCACCATCGATGGCGATGCAGCCGCTTTGCTGACGATCTTCGGAAACCTCGACTTGTTTCTTCCCGGTTTCGCGATCGTAGAGCCCTGAGTTAGTTGCTAGTCGCGGGTCAACACGTGTGAGCCCGTGGCGAGCTGCTCTTCGCGACCCCAGACCCTGGCAATCACTGGCACCGGTGAATCGATACGAACTTCATCGGTTCGCACGTCAACATCAATCGCGCCGTGCGGGCTTGGAGCCGTTGCCTTCGCCCATTCGAGATCTCCAAGATGTGGCTGCACAAGCACCGCATCAAAACCCGGTAATGCAGGCATGACTCCGACTATTCGTTGCACCACATCGCGAGTGGGTGTACTTGACCAACCGTGACAGCGGGTGCCGCCGTACCAGGTTTCGCTGAAGGACGTTGGACATCGTTCAGTGAGCCACGTCCAATCACGCAACAGTCCAGCGAGACGATCCCCCTCGCCCACCGCCACCAATGCATCGTGCACTACATAACGGAAAAACGGCTGTGCACGAACGATCTGTTCATTCACACTCCACCACGGCTTTGGATGTCCGGTGAACAAATACACCCCACCGAGATCGGTCTCAGTGCCAGGGTTACTTGGGCCATCTGGTCGTGCGAAGGCTGCATGCACCAACGCCGACTCGTCGCACATTGCATTAACCAGTCGCGGCCAACGCGCACGCGGTGCAAGCCCACCGATGATCGCTGCAGCTTGCCCATGTTGCGACGCCATTGGTAGCGGGACACCATCTTCAATCGTGTCGATATACACACCACGCTCGTCATTCCAGAACTTCTCGAAACCCTTCGCCAATTTCGCATGGGTACGCCGCGCCCACGAAGCACGTCCGCCGTCACCCAACCATTCACTCATCTCGGCAAATTCAAGGAGTGCACGACCCCAGAGGCCTGCGATTGTTGAACTCGCACCGTCTGAATAGACAGAACTCCAGTCGATGAGCACCCAACCGGGCATGTCGTTCGGCAAGCCATCATCGTCGCAGTACTGAACAAACCACCGCACCACTGCCTCAACAACGTGCATCAACTTCGACACTCGTTCTTTGTCACCTGTGTACATGTAGATGTTGTGCACCGAATGAACCCAGTGCAGAGCCCAGTCCGGAATGACTGACATGTCCTCGTGTTCGATGTCGCCAGCAACCGCCATCGGCAACATTCCGTCAGACCTCATCGAAGCCGCGAGTACCGGGTGCCACAACGCAAGCGACCAATCATCGTTCGTTGTCAGATCAATCATCTGATGCACGACAGAGTCGCCAGTCCACGCACGTTGCTCGCGCGTTGGACAATCGACATACGAATCAAGCGAGCAAATTGACACCGTGCGTCGACCAACAGCGAAAATTTTGTTCAATGCATCGTCGGAGCACTCGAAACCGTATGTTCCGGCAACAGGATGTAGACGTTCATCCACCGCAACGCCGTGCACAGTCACTCCACTATCTGCCTCAATCTTCACGCCGTGCACACCGAACAAATTCACCGACTCAACAACTCGACGAGCTCCACCGAGCGTGATGACAAACGCCGAGTCGTACGCCTCAGTTGCTGGTTCACCACTCGTTGACAACTTCTCCGCACCCGTGACAGTGACTTTGGCTCCGGTGGGCCCTTCAACATCGATCAACAACGTTCCAACGACGATGCGCTCATGCGCAAAATTCGACACAGCAGTGCGAATGAATTCGACACGCCTCGGAGTCACGCGACTGATGGGACGACCCTCTAACGGCCCAACCGGAAAAGTTGGCCCTGTGCGACGACCAGAACCGCCGAACACTGTCGCGCGGCGTAAACGAACATTGGGCCATGAGTGCACTGCCGATGAATCAGTGGTCCACTCAGCAGGAAGTGACTGCACATCGCACAACTCATCGCCGCGCTTCAACAGGCCCTCGTTCTGCGTGCACGACCAACCGGAAAGAATTGTCCCCTTCCACGTGTCGTCTGCAACCAGCAACCGACCGTTTCCCAGTTGCACTTCGCATGCCATCGCGCCGCTGCGCAGATCACTCGCTTCAGGCAAGGGCATCGACCAAGCAGACGCGACAACGTCGGCAGTCACCAACATCGCAATCGTGTTGCTTCCCCCACGCAAGTAAGGAGCGACGTCTGCGTCTTCCCACACCATCCGTTGTGGGTTTACCCGAACCGGCCCTCTGCACACTTCGTGTCCATTCACCCAACACGTCACACGTCCGACTGTTGCGAGTCGCATCGGAGCAGACGATGGCACGGCGTCGAGTTCGAATGTGGTGTACATCGCCGCAGTTCGGCGTGGTGTTGGTCCGTCCCAATCAGTTGATCGAACTGGCCACACCCAGGGCGACGTCCAACGCACCGGCCATTCGCGCGCAGGTGAATTCATCTCAGTTGACCCCACGTGCAGAGACTACGAGCCATTGGCGATGCCATGCGAAGCTGTCAGCAGATAGGTTCGCGACCGTGACCACCACAGACGTTGAGCGACGACACACGTTGTGTTGGGGAACACTGCGACACCTCACCCTTACCGAACTCATCGGAGTTGCCGACCGAACTGGCTTTGCAGCCGTCACGGCATCGGTGGTGCAACACGGTTCTGAAATTCGCGAGAGGGCTTCGTATCTCACCGACCTTTGCCGCACTGCAGGTGTGCGCGTGGAATGCGTTGAGCCCGTCATCTCGCCACTTCCAGGATTACGTGAGAGGAACACCGTGGCCGAACAGCTTCGTGTGTTTCTCGACCATGATGCTGACGACGTCATCGAGTGCGCCGTGCTACTGGAAGCTCAATCAGTCAACATCGCCCACTTTCTCGGCACACCGCATGATCTCGAAGACTTATCCCTATCGGTTAGTACCATTGCAGCGAATGCTGGTCAGCACGGCCTCATCACTACTGTCGAGTTCATTCCAGGTACCGGAATCGCGTCGCTCAATGACGTGGTTCAAGTTATTGCGACAAGTCCTCAACCAAACCTTCGTGTGTTGATAGATGCGTGGCATCTATCAAAGGCCGGCTTGTCACCGAACGATCTTGAACGTGTACCGCCAGGGCTCATCCATGCAGTGCAGCTCTGCGACACATCAGACTCACCGTCGAACAACACATCGGTCTTCTCACATCGCCAGTTGCCAGGTCAGGGTTCGTTGCTACTCCAAGACATCGTCGGTGTGGCACTCCGAAACAACCCGATGGTCGACCTACAGGTTGAGGTGTTCAACGACGATCTGCCCCGCATGCTCGCACCAGATGCGATTGCCACGGCCGCTCGCGCCTCGCTTGACGAGCTTGTGTGAGCCACCCCGGCACACCCCTCGCCTACCCTTCACTTCATGGAACCAGTGAGTATCGCCCTCATCGTCTGCGCCTTCGCACTTGTCGCCTACCAGGCATGGCGGTCTTCAAAACAACAGCAAAGTGATACGCCCGCACCAACTGCAGTCGACACCCAAGCTCTCAAAGCCGACATCGCCGCCGAGCTCGCGCGCACGGTGCACGAATCGGTCAACTCCACAGTTGCGTCTGCAATGGACAAGTTGAGCGAACGCGCCCGCGCTGACCGCGAGGAGTCGATTCGCATGGCGGCTGAAAAGATCGCGGCATCAGGTGGTGAGCAACTTGGTGCCCGTGCCCAAGTCATCGACACGACGCTGCAGAATCTCTCCAGCCAAATGAGTAATCGGCTCGACGAGTTGTCAAAGGAACTTCAGAACCTTCGGCAGACAAACAACTCGCAGTACGACAACGTAGGTAAGGCAGTCGAAGCTCTCACGCGCCGTACTGACAACTTGAACGAAATTCTCTCTAGCTCTCAGAAACGCGGTCAATGGGGTGAGCGCGTCGTCGAAGACATGTTGCGTGCCGTTGGGTTCATTGAAGGGGTCAACTACGCCAAGCAAGACGTCAACGCCGTCGGTGGACGCCCCGACTACAAGTTCCTCATGCCGCCTAGTCGCGTTCTCTTCATGGACGTGAAGTTCCCCCTCGACCGCTACGCGGAGCATTTCAACGCTGACAACGACGCGCTTCGCCAACAAGCAAAGTCTGAGTTTGTGAAGGCCGTGAAGGGCCACATCGATGCCCTCGCAAAACGCGACTACGTCATCAATGCCAAGGAAGAGGCTCTTGACTATGTGCTCATGTTCTTACCGAATGAGAGCATCTCGGGCTTTGTCCACGAGGCAGACCCAGCGATGATCGACTACGCCCTCACCAAGAAAGTGGTCATGTGTTCGCCGCTCGGGTTGTATTCATTTCTGTCTGTCATCCGCCAAGCAACAGACAGTTTCCACACCGAACAAACAGCCGCATCAATCATGCAGCAAATTGCCAAGTTCAACAAAGAGTGGCAGAACTATGTCAAGGCAGTTGACGACGTGAAAGATCAGTTCGGCAAACTCACCGACAAGATCGACAGCATCGGAACTGACGGCACCCGTTTCAAAAAGTTGAACATTCCCATCAAAGCCATGGAGCAACTGCGCACCAAGCACGGAGTTCCCGAGTTGGCCGAAGGTGACACCTCAGACTTCGACGAAGAGTAGATCTGAACCAGGCTTCGCCTCAATTTGTACGTCAAGACGTATTATCCCGAGGGATTCTTCGAGCAACCTTTTCCACACGAAGAACCAGGTGCTACGGCATCGAGTGCAACTTCGGTGCCTTTCGAGAACCTTGACTTCTTGCCAAGTACCCGCACAGTGACTTTGTTTGTCTTGGCTTTCCCAGGTGCAGTGAGGCGAACTACTGCTGTGGCTGGCTTCTTCGAATACAAGTCGACCAGTTTCAGGGTCTTCCCATTGATAGCAATTGACGCCTGCCCACCCAGGCTTCCCTTTTTGAACCAAACCGTGATCGAACGTGACGAAATATTCACGGTCACTGTGGCACCAGCGGTCGAGCTAACCAGTACCTGAGCCCCAATCGCTCCGCGATATGTGCGAGTACTCCATGAGGATTTCGGCAATACGGGCGATGAATTCGCAACCACGATTGTTGTTGTCGACGAACCAGATTGAGCTCCACTAGCACCACTCCCCGTCGCCCCCCCGGTAGAGCCGCCACCACCGCTTGTTTGATTACTCGCAATAGTCGTAGTAGTCGTGGTGGTCGGAGAGGTGGCTGACAGCGCGGTTGATGCAGCGCTGTCACCCGATGCATTTGTTGCCACGACGCTGAATGCATACGTGCTGCCTCGCACTAGTCCTGTCACCACACATGTCAGCGCCCCAGTTGTTGTGCAGCCAAAACCACTTGGTGTTGACGAGACGGTGTACCCAGTAATTGATTGTCCACCTGTGTTCGAAGGAGCAGCCCATGTCAAAGTAACTGTCGTGCCGTCAACTGTGACTGAGGACAATGTTGGTGCATCGGGAATTCCAAGTGGGACGACCGTTGAGAGTGCTGACAATCGGCCGTATGGTCGCTCGGCAAAAGCGGTACTGACTGAGGCTTGAACGCTAATCGTGTACGTGACACCGCGTTGTGGTGATGTTCCGTCGTCGAACTGAGTGATTGTTACCCCGACGTTTGATCCGGAGCACTGGTTACCTGTTGCCTCATCGGCTTCGTCCTTGGAGAGCACTTTGGTGCGGCTTACTCCGGCTACGGACGCCGTGACCTTGTACGCGACGATTTGCCTGCCGGCAGGGATGCTCGATGGGTTCGCCCAACACACGTTGAACGATGCTTGGGCGGCCGCCGTAGTGACACTGCTTGGCTCATTGGGTTGCCCGATGACGACCGATGGATCATCCGTCGGGCCCACTCCGGCTGCATTTGTTGCAGCGATCGACACGACATAGGTGCTTCCGTTACTGAATCGCAATTCACTGGTACCTGAATCGGCAATATTTTCGAATTTTGTGATGGTACATGTGCGCGACGCCCAAGTGCATGTAATTCCTGTCGCAACAGTCGAGGCATCTGACAAGTACTCATTCGTTGCATTCACGACGTATTGCGCTGAGGTTTCACCGTCAGTTATGGCCACTGTGTATGACGTAATGGCATCGCCACCGTTTTCAGATGGATCTGCCCACTGAATAGTGATGCCCCCAAGTTGAACTCCACCATCCGTATCTGCTGTTGATGCGACAGCAGTCGTGTCACCAGTCGTGTACGTCAGAGTCGTCGATGTGACACCTGTGATCTCAATATCCAGGCCGTCGAACGGGGCACCAAGACCGCTGATGTCGACGAATTGTCCGACCTGAAGGGTGTGCGATGACTGCAGCGTGACTGTTGCTTCACCATCGACAGTGTTCGCTTTTGATGAAGTCACCAAGCTGTCACTGGTTGGAAGGACTGATGTCGTCGTTGGAGCACCTGGCGTGGTGAACACCTTCTGTGTCGTCGTTGCCGGCGAAGCGGAGGAACCGCTTGCATTATTTGCCACCACAGCCACGCTGTAAGTCGTGCCATTCACCAGGCTGGTCACGACGTAGCTCAGTGTTTCGCCATTAGACGTTGACACCACGACCGGTGATACTCCGCCGGTGAGTGTGACCGTATAGGAGAGAATCGAGGAACCGCCGACACTTGCCGGTGGTTCCCATGACACCAGCATCGATGAGTCACTCGAAGATGTCGACAGGTTCTGTGGTGTTCCGGGAGTCGTTCGGGGAGTTGCCAATGCTGCTGTCCCGAAGAGACCGAATGCAGAGTCTGGTGACGCTGCAACTCCAGATGCGACGGACACTCCGTATTCGGTGCCATTCGTCAAGCCCGAAACCGTACCTGTGCAGATGGTGGTACACGCTGATGATGCTGCGACCGTCTGCGTCACGGTGGTTCCACCATTGACAGCCTTCACTCGATAATGGGTGATGGTGATTCCAGCGTGGGTGACGGGCTCCCATGTAGCTGTGACACTTTGATTTCCAGGTGTCACCACGGGTGCACTCGTCGGTGCTGCAGGTCGACCAGCGACAACTTGAACTCGGTCCGACTCGCCTCCCTTGGCAGCGAGAACCGTTTCTTCAGATGAGACTGCGCTTGCCTGAGATGCGGTGACGGTGATCTCATATGTCGTTCCATCGGACAGCGTGATGCTGCCGGTGCGAGGTGAAGCTGCGACAACGCGCGTAACAAGTGCGCTCACTCCGCCCACCGCGTATGCACGAATCACATACGATGCGATCGCAAGCCCACCATTGCTGAGTGGCTCAGACCACGAAACTTCAGCAGCGCCCACCGAAGCAACTGCTGTCACAGTCTCGGGCTTTGACGGCCGCCCAGGAACAATTGCAGTGTCCGTCGCGGCAGTTGCAGAAAACCCCCGTGAATTTCGAGCCCAGATGTAAACGTCATACGAAGTTCCGGTACTCAGGCCGTCACTTGAATCAAAACTTGCCGAAAACGAACCGCTCACATTTCGAGTTGCCACTTGTGTGCCACTTGAGGCTGAAGCCGACGACCCCGAAGTCACCACTTTCACTCGATAATCAAGAATTGCTGCACCCCCCGTTGATGCCGGCACAGCCCACGTAACTGTGACTCCAGAAGCTGTTGGCTGCGCATCAATGTTTGTCGGTGTGCTAGGTGTCGTTGCCGGAACGGCGCTCACCGAATTCGACTCCGGACCATCTCCCGTTGCGTTTGTCCCGTAAACGGTTACTGAGTATGTGGAACCATTGACGAGTCCCGTGATGGTTGTCGATATGGTTCCGCTTCCAACCGCCTTCGTCACAGTCGTGCCGCCGCTTCGCGCAACGACTGTGTAGGCCGAGATCTCTCGCAGGGGACTCGGTGCCGTCCAAGACACTGAGAGTGATCCGTCGCCGACGGTGACTGACGACGACAGCGTCGGCGCAAGCGGCAACCCGAGCGCCGAGTAAGCACCCCAGGCACCTTGCCATGCTGAACCCGCGACAACCGCATCAGCCCCAGTCAATGATGACGTCAGGCTTGTCTGCACAGCAACCGGACTTGAGGCGTACGAGCCAGTTCCCTTCGCTCTATCGGCGCGTCCCAATTGTCCGTGCACGTTTGAGCCCCATGAATACACAGCTCCCGAGGTCGTCACCCCAACTGCGGAGAAAGTCGCCGTGTACGACGTGCTGGGTCGACCGAACGCGTCAAATGAGGCAAATGAATGTCCACCGAGAACCAAAGTTGGTGATTGTTTTTCTGTGGTGTCGCCGACGCCAAGCACGCCGTAGTAGTTGAGGCCCCACGCATAGAGTGATCCGTCATTCAGCCTGACCATCGAGAAGTTTCCGGACGCCTTCACTTGCACGGCCACTTTCCCTGCGGGCAGTGAAGGGAGTGCGAACGTCTTACCGGATGTTGTGCCATCACCGAGAGCACCATTCGTATCTGCCCCCCACGTCATAATCGAACCATCTGCGCGCAGAGCAATCGAATGGTTGTAGCCAGCAGAAATTGCGACAACATCGGTGACATCAACTGGACTTGCGGGGACGGTCATGTCCTTCACTTCCGACGGGGCAATCGCAGTCGTTGCGCCGTTAGTCGGTGATGCGCGACCACTGGTATTTGAACCCCAACCCCACACTCGTCCACCACCACCTGTACCAATGTCGACAACCAGGCTGTACCCATTGCCTGCTGCGACTCTCGGAGTGGTGAAAGACGCAACTCCCATCGCAGTCGTGAGGTCTGTTGTTATGTCTCGAAAATACGCATAAAAGAGAACACTTTCCTCTGCCACGTTCGACACAGTGTCGCGCTGGTCAGGATCGATTGCTCCAGTGTTTGACGAAGCAGCGCTCGACGTACGGACATCCCCCCAGCCCCAAATCTTTCCATCGCTGGACGCTGCAAGGCAATGAAGCTCACCGCAGGACAAGTCGGTGAGAAAAACACTTGAGCTTGAAGTGTCAACTCCAAAAGGTAGGTCAACTTTTGCTGGCAACAAGTAACTGGTACTCGTTGCTGCGGTCGCAGAGGAAATGCTGCCAGGAAAGAAATTGTAGAAATGATTTGACGAGTTCAACTGAAGGTCGTAGTGACCGAGCATCCAGAGAGACACATCGTCGCCCCCACTAACACCATCGTTGACAACCAAGTACGTCTGGCGAAATGCGGTGCGGATCAACGAGATTCGTGCGGTAGAGGGCACGTCAATGCGATCAAATTTCATTCCCGTCTTGTCGCCGAACTCAGTAGGAGCAACTGATGAGGCCGCGACGTACGTGCCGATAGTGCCTCGTCCTGAAAGGTACGCACCCTCTGTGCCGTTTCTACCCCAAGACCACAACGTGCCTGCCGAATCAACGACGTACGCAGTGTTGCCCACTGCACCGAAGGCCGCTGGCGTTGTAGAGACTCCTGCTGGAGTCTTCGGTCCAACGCGAGTTGCCACGCGTGCTGCACGTGAATACTGCTCTTGCGTCGCACTCCCAGAGCCTGCTGTCGCATACCACAGTGCCGTGCCCATTCGTCGCCCCATGTTGCTTCCCCAGGACAAAACTCGACCCGAACTGGTGAGTACATAACCGCCGTATCCAGCGAGTCTGATCTGGGTGATGTTTTCCCCATCATTCAACGCGCGACCAAACATCGAATGAGTCGTCACTCCAAAACCAGATGTAGCGGCTGTGCCAGTGAATGCCGTCGTAGTTCCGTTGAGAGTGCATTCGGTACACGCCTTCATCTCTTTTGGCGTATACACGTAAGAAGCAGTGGTGGACGTGACGGTGTTATTTGATGATGAGGCACTGATGAAATTACTACCCGTACCAGCGGCACCGAAATAGTTATAACCCCATGCGACAACCGTGTCTTGATCCGAATTACCGTCACTGGCGACGCTGTCAACACCACACACAACTGCAACTGTCGCTGCAGATGCCGACATATCTGTCGGCGTACACGTTCGACTGCCATCGACGGTCGGCAGAACCACAGCCTGAAAGCGAGTGGAAGGAGTAGCAGCGTTTGTGCGTCCAACTCGGTAGTAATTTTTTGTCACCGACGTAGCGAGACCCCAGGTGTACACAGACGTCGCTGTTCGAGCTGCGACAACCCCCTGTCCGACGACAACTTCGAGAACTCCAGTCGGCGGTGTCGCGCATGCCGTAAAACATCCCTTGATTGTCGCCGTACCGGAAGTCGTAGTTGACGCTGTAATTGTGTCGTTCAAGTAGTACGTGAGTGATGTGCTGCCGTACGTTGCGGCAAGAATCGTGGTCACCTTGTCATACCGTGAGTCTGAGAGAGACACCGTGATGGCATCTCCAGCTGTGAACAAATGCGTGGCCGAGGTTGTGAGAGTGACGACGTTGGCTGACGTATAAGCCACATTCGTCACTGTTGATGTTGCGGCCGGAACAACTGCCGTGGTGGGCGAAGCAACTGCGGTCTTCGCAATGATTGCACTTGTAACTGCATATTGCACATAAAAGTTTGGAGACGAATTAGAGACGGCAGTGATCGGGAAAGTGCCTTCATATGGTGCACCAGCACCTGCAACAGTGATGTAATCACCAGTCGCAAACGAATGAGTCGAGTCGAAGAACACGCGCGCAACGTTTGTTGCAGAAACTTGAGTGTGGGTGACAGACTTTGATAACTCTGCTCTGGTCACTGTCCCCGATACAGATGCAGACCGGGCCTGAGTTGCGTAACTCGTGAAAGACGACGGCACCGTCAGACTCCGTCCGGTGGCAGTTGCTATCGCGAGCCGGTCATAGACATATCCAGTCGTCGTAGCTGTATTCGCAATCGTGGCGGATGTGCCCGTCGTGTACTGCAGAGTCGTTGAGGTGACCGCCGTCAGCGCAACAAGAGATGCTGAATCGACATTTGTAGTGGTGCCCTGTACGTACACCTTGTCACCAACTTTGAACGTGTGGCTCGCAACAGTCAGCGTGACCGTGGTGCCTGACTTTTCATAAGTCGTGATCGGCACAAGGCTCGTGTCAAGCACAGAGTCTCCGATGGAAACGCTGAGCGCTTCGGTACCAGCCGCGTAAACGGGCGTCGACACGGTGTATGTCGCCACCCCCGTAGAGTTGACAAAGCCCTTCTTTGTTACTGCAACCGTTATGCCGTTTGCACTATCTACAGTGAGTTTTGTCGGTGTCACCACATAGCGCGACCCATAGAAACCCAACTCTGCACAGGTTGAGTCAGTTGCGCTTGGGAGCCCGTCACAACCCCAGGCCCACACAAAACCATCCGAATCTGCCGCAACACTCTGATAACTGCCGGCACCAATCGAAACAAAAGATGGTGCGCCAGTGACACTGATCAACTTCGGCGTCGTTGATGCAACAACAGTGCCATCGCCGAGTTGGCCGCGACTATTCGCTCCCCACGCATAAAGTCGCTTCACTCCTGACTTTTGGGTCAGCATCAGACTGTGAGTGGTTCCGGTTGCCAGCTGGATGATTTCCTCTCCGCTTTCTGTCGGCGTCCACGATGCCTTCACCGGATTGCTGTAAGACGTCGAAGTGTCACCAATGCCAAGTTGTCCACTTGTATTCAGTCCCCAGCCCCACACCTCGTGAGTAGTGCTTGACGCATTTCGAACTGCAACGAGAACGTGCTGGCCGGTGCCGCCCTCGCTGAAGAACAAAGGAGTTCCTCCGTTGAAAGCTCTCAGATAATTGCCCTTACTGAAGGGGTCATTGCCCGAGAGCACCGCTTTGCCAGACCCCGTCGCTGACGGTGAGGTTGTCTTCAGACTTGATGGCGACTCAGACCCGAGTGTCAATGCACCGAAGTTGTAGTACTGCTTCGTGTCTGTCGCACTTGAAGCCTGCGCACCCCAGGAATATGGCTGCAAATACGCAGACGGTGCAGCCGAAGCCGGTATCTCAGCCCGAGTGGAAACAACTCCACATGCGATGACTGCGCACACCAGCACACGTGCCACACGACGCCGACACACAATCTCCCCCACATTGCAAAATGTAGTCATTATCGTCAAGAGACTGAAGTTGGCTCAAGAAGTGGGCAATTTGTCTACTCGATACGCAGGCCGGAGATTGCCCTAGCAATGACGAGCTGCTGAATTTCTGATGTGCCCTCGAAGATTGTGTGGATCTTGGCGTCGCGATGCATGCGTTCTACGTGGTATTCACGCGTGTAGCCATACCCGCCGAGAATTTGAATTGCTTCTTCCGTGACCCGCACTGCAGTCTCGGACGCGTAGTACTTGCTCATCGAACCTTCACCGTGGGTGAAGCCACCATTCTTCGCAGTCCACGCTGCACGCCAAATCAGCAATCGTGACGCATCGATACGCGTGATCATGTTCGCCAACTTGAATGCAATCGCTTGGTTCATGATGATTGGCTTGCCAAAGGCAACGCGCTCTTTCGCGTAGTCAAGCGAAATTTCGTAAGCAGCACGTGCAATACCCAATGCTTGTGCACCAACTGCCGGCCGTGTTGCCTCGAAGGTGCTCATTGCAGGCTGCTTTTCGCCGCTTCGTCCTGCTTCGCGTGCACGAGCCAACTTCGCATCAAGCTTCTCTTTGCCACCCAAGAGACAGCGACCCGGTACGCGCACATCATCGAGAACAACTTCCGCCGTGTGCGATGCACGAATTCCGTGCTTCAGGTACTTCTGACCCTGACTGATTCCCTTTGTGCCTGGCGGAACGACGAACGACGCTTGTCCACGACCCTTCAACGCAGGGTCGACTGCCGCAACAACCACGTGAACATCGGCGATACCGCCGTTGGTAATCCACGCCTTCGTGCCGTTCAACACCCACTCATCATTTGCTTCGTCGTACACAGCGCGCGTACGAAGTGATGACACGTCAGAACCCGCATCGGGTTCGCTCACGCAGAAAGCTCCAAGTTGAACCTTGTTTGCGTCGCCGTAACACTGCGGCACCCACTCCATCACTTGCTCAGGAGTGCCATTGCCTGCAATGCCAGCGGCAGCAAGACCAGAACCCATGATTGCCATTCCAATTCCGGCGTCGCCCCAGAACAATTCTTCGATGGCAACCGGCATGGTGAGACCGGATGGATCTCCCATGGAGTTCATGAGGAACTCCCAGCCGTACAAGCCGATTTTTGCGGCCTCTTCGACTATCGGGAATGGAAACTCTTCGCGCTCATCCCATTCAATTGCGTTAGGACGAATGACGTCCTTCGCAAAATTGTGAATCCAGTCTTGGATTTGAAGTTGATCGTCATTGAGTTGGAGGGAAAACTCGGCCATGGCGACAAGTTACCAACGGGTAGCGCCACCTGTCGTGTCGAACACAATTTCGTACTTTTGGCCTAGGCAGGAGAAATCTTTGGTTGCTGTCGCATCGACACAACTCCAACCGCAATCAGGACGAGTACTCCACCCAATACATATGGTGCGCCGACACCAACTCCGTCGAACACTGCGCCTGCAACTATCGGTCCCGCTATGCGAGCCAGTGCGCCGGCGCTTTGTTGATACCCGAGCGCTTCTCCCCTGCGATCCTCAGGCGCTGCTTCGGTGACAAGCGATGTGAGTGACGGCGTGGCTACTCCTTGACCGAAGGCGAGCACGGCAAGGGATACGAACAACACGGGCCATGTTGTTGCGGTACTCAACGCAAACAAACCGACCGCAACAACAAACAGCGCACTGCGCAACAAGGTGAACGGATGCACACGTGCTGCGAGCTTGCCGATGAGCGCACCCTGCACAACCACTAACAAGGCGCCAACGAACAAGAAGATTGCAGCAGCTGAACCCTCGGTGAGATCAAATCGACGTTCACCAAACAACGAGAACGTAGCTTCGAACCCAGCGAACCCGGCTGTGGCGATGAAGCCCACAATGGCAAAACGGAACAGATCAGGCGACACAACTCGTGTCGCAACGCGTCTCGAGCCGGAAGTTGTATCCACTTCTCTCTTTGTCTCTGGCAGTCGGATGAAAGCCAACACTGCATTCACCGCGGCCACTGTGCCAGCAACGTAGAACGGCACATGCGGACCACCCAGTGCGGCCAGGCCACCAACTGCCGGTCCGAGCACGAAACCAATTCCGAATGCCGCACCCAACATGCCAAGCAATTTCGTGCGCTGATCAGGCGGTGCAATGTCTGTAATTGCACTTTGTGCGACAGCAACGCTCGCGCCTGATGCACCATCGATGATTCGCCCCAAGAACAACACCCACAATGCACCAGCAGCTCCGGTCACGAAACTTCCGAATGCTGTTCCGATGAGCGACACGATGATGACTGGCTTTCGTCCCACGCGATCGGACACACGACCAAGAATCGGCGAGAACACGAACTGTGCCAACGAGAACGATGCAAACAACAGACCAACTTCGAGACCTGACGCACCGAACCGTTCTGCATAACGACCAAGAATCGGCGCAACGATGCCGAACCCGATGAGGTCAAGCGCGACGGTGGTCCAAATTGTCCAGAAACCGGGGGGAAGTTGTGCCTTGTTTGCCTTGGCAGTCAGGTCAGCCACGGCGAAGGCGCGTGCCTTCCTTGGAGGTTTCGACGACGTAACCCTGTGCCGTCAATTCGCCACGAAGAGCGTCGGCTCGCGCAAAGTCTTTTGCTGCGCGCGCAGCATCAAGCTCTGCCGCCATGCCACGAGCAACGTCGTCAATGTCGTCACCAGTGGTGAAGTTCAGACCCAACGCTGCCGCCATGTCGATGGCGGTTGCGCGCAGATCGGCGCACCGTGAAGCATCACCGCCATCGAGTGCTGCATTTGCTGCGCGAACCGTGTCGAAGATGAGTGCCATAGCCGCTGGCGTATCGAGGTCGTTGTCCATTGCGGCACGAAAATCTCCAAGCAACAACATGTCAGCCGTGCCGCCTGCGCAATCACTTGTTCGTGCGTAGAAGTTGTCGAGGTTCGCAAGTGATTTCACCGATGCATCGATGTTGTCCTGACCCACTTTCACGGGTGATCGATAGTGCGACTGCAACAGCAACATGCGATAGGCGCGCGGGTCGTAATGCTTGAGCAAATCGAGCAGGTTCGCCACATTTCCCAGGCTTTTCGACATCTTTTCGCCCTCGGCATCAACCACGAAACCGTTGTGCATCCAATGACGAGCAAACTCACGACCAAGTGCAACAGACTGTGCGCGCTCATTCTCGTGGTGCGGAAAACGAAGGTCTGCACCACCACAGTGCAGGTCAAACCCCTCACCAAGTAGGTGCAGACTCATGACCACACATTCGCTGTGCCATCCGGGGCGCCCGTCTCCCCACGGCGATGGCCAACTCGGCTCACCAGGCTTTGAAAATTTCCAGAGAGCAAAGTCTGCAGGGTGACGCTTCTGCTCGGCCCCCAGTACCTCGCGCTCTCCACCGCCAGCCAACATGTCGTCGAGGCTTTGGTGAGCCAGCAAGCCATAGTCGGGCACTGATTCAACCGATAGATACACGCCGTCACTTGTTGCATAAGCGGCGTTGCGTGAAACGAGGTCGTCAATCATCGCGACCATCTCATCCACATATTCCGTCGCGTGTGGAACATCGGTCGGGCGCTGCACCCCCAACTGTGACATGGCACGGAACCACACGTCTTCGCACTTGTTGGTGATGTCCTGCCAGGGGCGACCCTCGCGATTGGCGCGGTCGATGATCCTGTCGTCAATGTCAGTGATGTTCGACACGAGACGCACACGAAGACCCGTCCACTCGAGGTAGCGGCGCAAGATGTCGTACACCAGCGTGGCGCGCCCGTGCCCAAGGTGCGGTGGGCCATACACGGTGGGCCCACACAAATAGATGCTGACCGTCCCGGGGTCTCTCAGTGAGAGAGGTTTCACCGTCTGAGTTGCGGTGTCGTAGAGGTTCAGCACAGGGAGAAGCCTACGATTTGTCTCCTATGTCTGCCGTGCCTGAGAAGCCTTCTCTCGATGATCTTGAGACAAAGTGGACGGCATCGTGGGAGGGCGCTGGGGTCTACCGCTTCGACCCCACCGCAACGCGCGCCAACGTATTCGCAGTCGACACGCCACCCCCCACGGTCAGCGGTTCGTTGCACATGGGCCACGTGTTCTCCTACACCCACACCGACACCGTCGCACGCTATTGGCGTATGCGCGGCAAGCAAGTGTTCTACCCGATGGGCTGGGATGACAATGGTCTTCCGACGGAACGACGAGTGCAGAACTTCTTTGGTGTGTCGTGTGATCCATCTGTTCCATATCAAGCAAACTTCGAACCACCATTTCGCGGCAACCCGCCGAAGGACCACAAGGCAGTTCCGGTGTCGCGGCCGAACTTCATCGAATTGTGCGAAGAGCTCACTGCACAAGACGAGAAGGTTTTCGAAGATTTGTTCCGTCGCCTTGGCCTGTCGGTCGATTGGCGTTACCTGTACGCAACTATCGACGACCGTTCGCGCCGCATCAGTCAGCGTGCATTTCTGCGCAACCTGAAACGTGGCGAGGCATACACGCAAGAAGCACCAACGTTGTGGGACATCGACTTCCGCACGGCAGTTGCACAAGCAGAGCTTGAAGATCGCGAGCGCCCTGGCGCGTATCACACCGTTGCATTCCACAAGACCGACGGTTCTGGTGATGTCATCATCGAAACGACTCGACCAGTGCTCATCCCTGCATGCGTCGCATTGGTCGCACATCCAGACGACGACCGATACAAGCCGCTTTTTGGCACCACGGTGCGCTCACCGTTGTTCGAAGTTGAAGTTCCGGTACTTGCTCACCCACTTGCGCAAATAGATAAGGGCTCTGGCATTGCCATGATCTGTACGTTCGGTGACCTCACCGACGTCATCTGGTGGCGCGAATTGCAACTTCCGACGCGCGCAATCATCGGTCGCGATGGCCGCATCGTTGCCGACCCGCCTCAAGGCCTCGACAATGCGGTTGGGCGCGAGCGCTATGCACAACTTGCGGGCAAATCGGTGAACCAAGCACAAACCGCGATTGTGGAGATGTTGAAGGAATCCGGCGACATGCACGGAGAGCCGAAACAGATCATGCACCCGGTGAAGTTCTATGAAAAGGGCGACCGGCCGCTCGAAATTGTGACGAGTCGTCAGTGGTACATCCGCAATGGTGGCCGTGATGCCGATTTGCGCACCGCTCTCACCGACCGTGGCGCACAATTTGCGTGGCACCCCGATCACATGCGTCATCGCTATGACAACTGGGTGCAGGGACTAAACGGTGACTGGTTGATCAGTCGTCAACGTTGGTTCGGCGTTCCCGTTCCTGTCTGGTACCCACTCGACGGTAACGGCAACGTGGTGCACGACTCACCGATTCTTCCTGACGAATCACAACTTCCGATGGACCCGAGCACCGACGTGCCCCCTGGTTACACCCCCAAGCAACGCGGTGTGCCTGGTGGTTTTGCTGGCGACCCAGACGTCATGGACACGTGGGCCACGTCGTCGCTCACACCGCAAATCGCTGCGTTGTGGGAAGAAGAAGGTGCCGATCTCTTCGACCGTGTGTATCCCTTCGACCTTCGACCACAAGGTCACGACATCATCCGCACCTGGCTTTTCTCAACCGTCGTGCGTTCACATTTCGAACATGGTGTCGCACCATGGCGTAACACAGCATTGTCCGGATGGATTCTCGACCCCGACCGCAAGAAAATGTCAAAGTCGAAGGGCAATGTCGTCACGCCAATCGACTTGTTCGACTCATACGGAAGTGATGCTGTTCGTTACTGGGCGGCGTCTGCACGACCAGGAGTCGACACTGCCTTCAGCGAAGACCAAATGAAAGTTGGCCGCAAACTTGGAGTGAAGTTGTTGAACGTCACCAAGTTCGTCCTCGGTTTCGGTGATGTTGACGACTCTGCAGTGCCAACTCAGCCAGTTGACATTGCAATGCTGTCTCGCTTGGGAGACGTCGTTGACGAGTGCACAAAAGCCTTCGAGGAATTCGACTATGCCCGTTCACTCGAGCGCACTGAGTCGTTCTTCTGGTGGTTCTGCGATGACTATGTCGAGCTCGTCAAGGGTCGCGCATACGGTTCGCACGGCGATGCGAAGGCGGCTTCAGCAAGAGTCGCTCTGCGCCGAGCATTGTCAGTGATGCAACGACTCTTCGCACCGATCTTGCCGTTTGCCGCAGAAGAAGTGTGGAGTTGGTGGAACGTTGGGTCGGTGCATCAGGCAACATGGCCGACGGTGTCGCAAGATGTCACTCGAGGCGTTGCCGACTCAGCAAATATCGAGCTACTCGAGGCGCTGTGTGCGACTCTCGGACACGTTCGTCGCGCGAAAACCGAAGCGAAAGTGAGCCAGCGAGCTGAAGTAGCCCGTGCGCACGTCACCGCACCACGCTCTATCATCGACGCATTGCAGGCGAATTTCTCTGACGTCACCGACGCCGGATCGGTGTGTGAGGCGACATTTGTCCCCACGGACAACGCCGATGTCACTGTTGATGTGACTCTTGCATGAGCGCCACCAAATAGGTCGCTAGCGCAACTACCGTTGAGCCGTCATGGCCAAAGAGACTGCCCCGGAAACTGAATCGACCGAGGGCGTCAGGCCAAGCGGCAAACGACCTGGCCGAGCCAAAGTCATTGTTGCGGTCAATGTAGTCATCGCCCTTGCCTGCATCATCGGTGGCGTCGGCCTGCTGTATGCCAACCAACGTCTCGGCAATCGTCAGGTGGTCACACTCGATACCGATCCACAATCAACCGTTGCTACGGAAGAGTGGAACCTGCCCACCGGTGACCTAAGGGCGAAGAACTACCTCATCACTGGTGCTGACAGCAACACCGAATGCGTGGACCCGAAATCCCCATTTCATGGCGGGCTCGGAAACCGCACCAATTTTGGTGAGCGCAGTGACACCATCATGATCATTCGGGTCAACCCTGAAACCAATCAGGCAGCCATCTTGTCGTTCCCTCGTGACTTGTGGGTGAAGATCGCCGACAGCAACCGCAAGAGCAGAATCAACTCAGCATTCGAGCGCAAGAACCCGAACAAACTCATCAGCACTATCAAGAACAACTTCGACGTGAATGTGGATCACTACATCAACGTTGACTTCTGCACATTCAAAGAAGTGGTCGATGCAGTTGGTGGCGTGAAGGTGCCGTTCTTGTTCAAGGTGAAAGACAAGTACACCGGGCTGAATGTGCCCGAGCCAAGCTGTTTTGAATTCAACGGCGACCATGCACTTGCGTACGTCCGTTCACGTCACTACCGATACTTCGATACCGCGAAGAACAAGTGGATCACTGACGGCCTCAGCGATTGGGGTCGCATCAGTCGCCAGCAAGACTTCACCAAGCGCATGGCGCAGAAGGCTCTTGACCGCGGAAAATCGAGCCCAACTGTCGCCAATCAAATTCTCGACGCTGCGTTGAAGAACGTAATCACCGATGACCAGCTCACACCCATCCGTCTACTGCAACTTGCTCAAGCGATGCGCACATTTGACCCGAACACGATGGGTCAGTACACAATGCGCGCGGTGGGTGCCAAGGTTGGCGAGAACTCAGTTCTGCTGCCAGATTTTGAAGACGACAACATGAAGAAGATTCTCGCTGTGTTCCGCGGCCAGGCAACACTTGCGCAACGAGTTGTCACCGACACGAGCAGTGCAACTGCAACAACTGTCGAGGGAGCATCATTCAACTACGACGTGCCGACATCAGAAACGTTGTCACTCGTGACCTTCGTGTCGACGATTGCTTCCGGTGCCACCACAACAACCATTGCACCAGCAGTCACCATTGCACCAGCAGTCACCGCGGCACCGACAACGACGACGACTCTTCCTGTGGTCGACCCGGTCGACAATCGTCGTGGCATCGTGCCACCCGACGATCCGTCCTGTCGCTGAGCTACTACTCGAGCACTCGGGCAAGTACTTCAGGAATCTCGCTTGGTCCATCGACCAGAGCAAGTCGTGCACCAATTGACTGAGCAAGTGATGTTGCTTCATCGGGGTCGTCACGCGGAGCAATAATCACGACTTCATCGAGCGCATGCGCCGACGCAACCACATCGCCTTCAACAGTCGCACGACAGTCACTCAACAGCACAGCAACGCGTCGACCTGCCCGTGACCGCGCAAGTTGTTGACTGGCGACTTGTAAAGCACCCGCTACGTCGGTTGTGCCAAAGCCACGAAGTGCAAGCACAGTGTTCACTACGTCTTCACTTGCCTTCGGCACGTCCTGCGATTTCGCGACCACGATGTCTTTCCCAAACGCGAGCACGCTGTAGTCCTCTGGCGCCCGACATGCCACGGCGGCTGCAGCAATTGCCGACGTGGCCAAGGGTTTTCCTCCCATTGACCCTGATCGATCAACCATGAGACACAAGGCAGTTCCCGGTCGGGCCCATCCGCGCACGCGCAGCCGCGCTGCATCAATGCCGACTCCTGCACGAAGTTCATTCAGTGCATCAAGGCTCGCGTCGATGTCAATGTCTCCCGCTTCGGGCTCGTAAGGCTTCTCGACGATCTTGCCCACACCACGTGGTCGAGTGCGACCACGTTTGGCGATGTCCAACATCAGGCGACCAGCAAGTGACCGTGCCAACGCACGCAACTTCGGGTCCGTTGCTGCAGTCAAATCCGCCAACATGCCGAGTGCTTCATCCGGATCACTGGCTAACGCTTCATCAAACGCAGCCTCATCCAACTCGCCCACTTCCGGAGATATCTGTTCAAACTGCTCGTGTCGCGCAAGTTCACGACGTGACGTCGTTCGCTTACTCGCTTGGCTCACGGCCTCGTCGGCCGCCACACCCTCGTGTGTCAGTGGTGGTTGGTTGCCCCGTTCGGGGCGGTCGCTTTTCCCGTCGACGCTCCGTTCGCAGATTTCGAGAACACCTCATGCCACAACTCGGTGATGATGTCGTCAGCAGTGCGATTGTGTCCTTCGCGAACTCGCACACGTCCGCTGAGCGCTACGAGTGCTGCATCAAGGCCGACTGATTCGTCGGTCATGTCGGCAGAGCGAACCCGCGAAAGTGACGTCGCCACGCGAGTCATGTCGACTGCGCCGCGCACGGAAGAACCGACACGTAGGTCGGGATGCTCACGTGTCTTTCGCACCAGATCGACCACTGCACCGATCCAGGCTGAGTCGAGACTTGAGGCGTCAGAGTTTCGACGCACAATCTCGGCCTCATCAGCTTTGTCTTGGTACGTCATTGCGACACGACACACACGGTCATACACCGCACCTGAGATACGTGCCGTACCAACTGCGTCGAACGGGTTCATTGCAGCGACCAGACGAAATCCGTTTGCAGCCGCGACTCGACCGAGTCGTGGCACGTGCAATTCACCTTCACTCATGACGGTGATCAATACATTCAAGGTTTCTTCTGGAATGCGATTGATCTCCTCGACGTACAACAACGATCCGTCACGAAGGGCGTTGACAAGTGGTCCGTCAACAAACACGTCGGCTTCATAGCCCTCGGTGAGCACACGTGCAGGGTCGAAGTGACCAACAAGACGAGCTGGCGTCAACTCTGCATTGCCTTCGACAAATTCGAAGCCGATGCCAAGCCCCTGCGCTACAGCGCGCAACAATGTCGACTTACCGGTGCCGGGTGGCCCTTCAAGCAACACATGCCGACCAGCATCGAGTGCTGCGACGACAAGTTCCACTTCCCTACGTCGCCCAACGACCTGTGTCGACAGGTGCTCGAGCAGCGCGCGCGGGTCAGTCATTCACGATGACGCCACGGATGTTTTCTCCGTCGCGCATTGCGCGGTAACCCTCATTGATTTGGCTGAGGGGGTAACGCTTGGTGATGAGTTCATCCAGCTTCAAACTGCCGGCGCGGTACATGTCGAGCAACGCGGGAATATCGGCACGTGGGTTGAGGCTTCCGAAAATGGTGCCCTTCACTTCCTTCTGCCACATCGCAAGTTCGAACAAGTTGATGTTTGCAGTCGTGCTGGTCATCGGCGAGATGGCAGTGACCACGACGGTGCTTCCCTTGCCGGCAAGGCTCATACCTTCGCCCATCATCTCTCCGTGCAAGACACCGGGCGTCATGATGACGCGGTCTGCCATCTGGCCCCAGGTCATCTCCATGAGCGCAGGCAATGCCTCGGCCATTGATGAATAGGTGTGTGTCGCACCGAACTCCATCGCCTTCTCGCGCTTGAACTCAACGGGATCAACTGCGATGACGCGCTTTGCACCGGCCATCTTTGCGCCTTGCACTGCATTCATTCCGATACCGCCGGCACCAACTACAACGACAGTGTCACCAGGCTTGGTTTGTGCGCGAGCAGTTGCCGAACCCCATCCGGTGGCCACACCACAGGACACGAGAGCAGCGGCCTCCAGCGGAATGTCTTTGTCGATCTTGATGAGTGAGTTCGTGGCCACGCACGCATATTCGCTGAACGTGCCCAACTTCGCCATCAACGTGACCGGCTCACCATTCTTCTGGAAGTGACGGTGCGTTCCGTCAGTGATCATGCCGCCGATGAAGGTTTGGCTTCCGAGGTCACACAAGTTCTGACGACCGGTGCTGCAATAACGACAGCGCCCACATGAGGGTACGAAACTTGCCGACACGTGGTCGCCCACGGCCAAGTCAGTGACGCCAGGTCCCACTTCAACCACAACACCAGCGCCCTCGTGGCCGCCGATCATCGGGAAAAAATCCGTGATGCCCATCAGTTCCCAATACTCCTGGGGCGGCACCATGTCACCTGTCACCAGGTGTTCATCGCTGTGGCACATGCCTGCAGCCTTCCAATGAACAATGACCTCGTTCTGCTTGGGTGCCTGGACGTCGATCTCCTCGACGCTCCACTCTTGGTTGAGCCCATGAATGATTGCTGCTTTTGACTTCATGTTGTTTCCCTTTCTGAGATTGTTGTTGTGGTGTGTCAGTCGTAGACCAACACACCGCGAATGTTCTTGCCGTCCCGCATGTCCTGATAACCGTCGTTCACTCCTTCGAGTGGATATCGACGTGTGATGAGGCCGTCCAAATCGAGCAGACCATCGCGGTACAAATTCAGCAACTTCGGAATATCTGCTCGAGGGTTGCCCGACCCGAAGAGAGATCCGACGAGTTGCTTTTCATACAGCGTGAGGTCAAGACCGCTCATCGTGACGCTCGACTCAAGTGCGGGGTGAATGTTCGTGACGACGACGCGTCCGCGCTTACCGGCAAGTGCCATCGCTTGACCAATCAACTCACCACTTCCGACACCCATCGTCATGATCACTTTGTTTGCCATTTGGCCCCAAGTGATTTGACCGATTAGTTCGACCGCTTCCGTCATTGAACTTGCGGTGTGTGTCGCGCCAAGCTCCATCGCCTTCTCGCGCTTGAACTCAACTGGGTCGATGGCAATGATGCGCTTGGCGCCAGCGAGCTTGGCGCCTTGCAATGCATTTGCTCCGATGCCACCGACTCCGACAACTGCAACAGTGTCACCAGGCGCAATTTCCGCGGCATACACCGAACTGCCCCATCCGGTCACGACACCACATCCGGTGAGGCATGCACGGTCGAGCAGAATGTCATTGTCGATCTTGATGCATGACGCTTCATTGACCACGGTGTGATGCGCGAACGTGCCGAGTATGCACATGAGCGAGAGGTCTTGGCCGCGCGCGTGATGGCGGGATGTTCCATCGGTGATTTGTCGACCGCCACCCATCTTCGCGCCGAGATCACACAAGTTCTGATGCCCACGCGAACAACTGGGGCAACGTCCACACGATGGAATGAATCCGAACACGACGTGGTCGCCCGGTGCCAACCAACTGACCCCGACGCCAACTTCCATGACCACGCCAGCACCTTCGTGGCCACCCACAATCGGCAATGCGAAAGGCAGATCACCGGTCACCAAATGCTCGTCGCTATGACACATTCCAGACGCAGCAAGTTTGACCAACACTTCACCGGGGCCGGGCGGGTCGAGATCGATCTCTTCCACACTCCACGGGGCCCCGACTTCCCAGAGAATCGCTGCTTGGGTCTTCACGTTGGTAGCCGCCTCCGAGCCCCGCCTCCCCTAGGCGTCGAGCAGAACTGACTTTATCTAACTGCCTCGTCAGCAGGACAAGGCGAGATCTAACTGCCTCGTCAGCAGGACAAGGCGAGGACAGACGACCTCGCCCGATTCATAGCGAGCGCCCGTGTTCCCCCGCTCGTGCCTGAATGGATACGCTCGCGATATGGAGAAAGACACACTCGTCGCCACCGACAACGCCGGTCACGACACCAGCTCGGCCGACAACCAGGCCGCAAGCGTGGTCGAAGAACTCCTCGTCGAGGAGATTTCCATCGACGGCATGTGCGGCGTCTACTGAGCACCGCACTCGAGGTGCACCCACAGGTTGCCCTGCGGCCTGAACCATTCGGTGCACTCGCGTATCACTACGACAACCGTCGTCTTGTGTTTTTGCGTTCGCGTGACATGTTGAAAGTTGTCGAATCCTTGTCGACGCACTCCACTTTGGAAGACGCCCTCGTCGCTTCTGACATTGAACCTCAACGTTGGCAATCCTTCGAATCTGCAATTGACTCTCTCATCTCATCGGAGATTGTTCGTGTCCGCTAGTCCCCTTGTCGAACAACTAAAGGGTGGTCTCGACGCACCGATCTGTCTTACGTGGGAACTCACTTACGCGTGCAACCTTGAATGCATCCACTGTCTCAGTAGCAGCGGTCGACGTGACCCGCGCGAGTTGAGCACAGAGCAAGCAAAGGCAGTGCTCGACGAACTCGCCGCACTTCAGGTCTTCTACATCAACATCGGCGGTGGCGAGCCAATGGTGCGTCGCGACTTCTTCGACATCATTGAGTACTCAGTGTCGAAAGGAATCGGTGTCAAGTTCTCCACGAACGGTGCATACATCGATACCGAAAAGGCGAAGCGCCTGACGGATATGGATTACCTCGACATCCAAATCAGTCTCGATGGTGCTGACGCTGCGACAAATGATGTTGTACGCGGAACTGGTTCGTACGACACCGCGCGTCGTGCCATGGACAACTTGGCATCCGCCGGATTCGGTCCGTTCAAAATCTCCGTGGTCGTCACTCGACAAAACGTGTCTCAACTAGATGCCTTCAAGGCGCTCGCCGACTCATACGGAGCACAGTTACGAATCACCCGCCTCCGCCCCGCTGGTCGCGGCGCAGATACATGGCACCAGTTGCATCCCACCAATACACAGCAACGCGACATCTACAACTGGTTGTCAGCCCACGGCGAAAATGTTCTCACTGGTGACTCGTTCTTCCATCTGAATGCACTCGGGCCTGCACTGCCTGGGCTCAATATGTGTGGCGCCGGGCGCGTGGTGTGTCTCATTGACCCAATCGGCGACGTGTATGCGTGTCCGTTTGTCATTCACGACGAGTTCAAAGCCGGCAACGTGCTCGACGCTGGTGGTTTCACACGTGTGTGGCGCGAATCGGACTTGTTCATCGGTTTGCGTAAGCCACAAAGCGCCGGTGCTTGCGCCTCATGTGGCGCCTACGACGAATGCCAAGGTGGCTGCATGGCCGCAAAATTCTTCACGGGACTACCCCTCGATGGCCCCGACCCAGAGTGTGTGGGCGGCGATGCCGATGCACTTCTTGCTTCTGTTCCGGTGTCATTAGTGCCGCGTCCATCGCAAGATCACTCCAAGCCGGCGCGGGTTCCAAGCATCGTCGCCGGTCGCTGACTACAGTCGGTTCACCACTTCTTATGGTTTTTGCACTCGCCGTTCTTTTCGTTGTCTCGTACTTCATTGGCACGTTTCCAAGTGCCGTGATGGTGGCCAAGAGTCGCGGTATTGACATCACGACATTTGGCTCAGGAAACCCAGGTGCCAGCAATATTGCGCGAGCACTCGGAACCAAATTTGGAGTGCTGGTATTCGCCCTTGATGCCGGCAAAGGCGTGCTTGCGGTCATCCTCGGATTCATCATCGCTGACCGGCCCGAGGCCTACGTGTGCGCAGCTGCCGCACTTCTCGGCCACATGTTTCCTGTGCAGCGCCGCTTCAAAGGAGGCAAGGGCATCGCAACAGGCGGGGGCATCTTGCTAGCCACGAACATCGCCACAGGTCTTGTGTCGATTCTGGTGTGGCTAGCGGTCATGAAGATCTCACGCAAGGCGTCGGTGGCGTCAATTGCAGTGGTCCCGCTCGTTCCATTGTTGTTCGTGCTCAAAGGCACCCCGTTGTGGGAGATTCTCACCATCTTCGCGCTCGGAGTTCTGGTCGAAATTCGACACGTATCGAACATCAAGCGACTTCTCGCAGGCAAAGAACACAACGTCGGAAAAGCGTGAACGTCACGGCGTTGTACTCGTCGGACTTTGACTCTCCGCACATCGCTGTTGTACCGCTTGGCTCTTGGGAGCAACACGGGCCTCATCTACCGTTGAACACCGACACAATCATCGCCGAGACATTGTGTGAGCGCGCGCTCGACATCATCGGCGACAAACGCGTTTTGAAACTTCCCGCCGTCAACTATTCAGCGAGCGATGAGCATCGTGGCTTTGCAGGAACATCGAGTATTGGTAGTGACACTGCAGAACGAACATTCACCCTCATCGCGCGATCGCTCAGCGAGAACTCTCCATATCTTTGCGGTGTCATTTTCGTGAACGGTCATGGCGGAAATGTTCTGTCAATGCAGTCGGCATCATCTGCTCTCACGCATCATGGCGTGCCACACCTCTTCTGGTCACCGTCATTAGAGACCAACGGAGATCTGCATGCCGGTCACGTCGAGACATCAGTCATGCTTGCTATTAACTCGATGCACGTGCGAACCGATCGACAAGAAGTCGGGCGGGTCGGGGATGCTCGTTCACTCATCTCCGAGATGCGCGAACACGGTGTGCACCATGTGTCACCGAATGGAGTGATCGGGGATGCTTCATCAGCAGATGCAACGCATGGAAGTGATGTTCTCACCGGCTGGACGACCGATCTTGTTCTCACCATTCGGTCGTCAATCGCATCGTGGCTCATGCCAACTTCTGACAACAGAAGTTCTACGGTGACGCCACCATGAACTCTCCCCTACTTCGGCGAGACGCCGTCTGGTGCCGCGACGGTGACCAACTGATTGCCGGGTCTCCCGCTCGGTTCTTCAGGCTCACCGAAAGTGGCGTGGAGGCCGCAAGAGCCCTCGAAACAGGGGAACCTCCCGATCCGAAGTATGCCCCTCTCACCGATCGGCTCATCGCTGCCGGCGCTCTGCACCCATTCCGCGATGCCATGGTCGACCCGTCCCTCATCACTGTCGTCATCCCCACATTCGTCACGGAGACCCGCCAAAGGCAACAGCTTCAACGGATGATTGATGCTCTGACAGGGCTGTCCGTCATCGTCATTGACGACGCTTCACCCGTGCCAGTTCAGGTTGAGAATGCGACAGTCGAGCGCCTGGTGGGAAACGGCGGGCCGGCTGTGGCTCGCAATCGAGGACTTGAAACGGTGTCGACTCCTCTCATCGTTTTCGTCGACTGCGACGTGCACATCACTCGTGATGACATCTGCAAACTTGCAGCGCAGATTGACTCTCAGACAAAACTTGTTGCGCCTCGAATAGTTGCTTCAAAGCGGCGCAGTCTTCTTGCGCGATACGAACGTAATTCGGCCCCACTCGACATGGGTCGGCAGCCAGCGAAAGTGGCGCATGATTCGCGTGTGTCATATCTTCCGAGTGCTGCATTTGCGTGCGACACCGCGACACTTCGAGACAATGGTGGATTCGACATCACCCTTCGATGTGGAGAAGATGTAGACCTCGTGTGGCGACTTCTCGAAAATGGTGTCGTCATTCGCTACGAACCTTCCATCAATTGTCAACACGACACTCGCCGTGGCCTTGTGCCATTTCTTCGTCAACGGTTCAAGTACGGCTCGAGCTCGGTCGACTTGGAGTCGCGCCACCCCGGACGATTGTCACCCTTGCGCAGTCGACCCACAAGCGTTGCAACGTGGTTGCTGCTCGGCATCGGATGGCATGTGATTGCCCTCGCGTTCTTACTTCTTGACTTCGCATTCATGTCATTGCAATTCCGTGAGCGAAACATCAGCACTCACCTGATGCTCAAGATGTTTGGAAAAAATTTCCTCAGCACAGGGCAACACTTCGCCGATGCCGTCGTCAAGGTGTGGTGGCCAATAGTCGTTGTCGCGGCGACAATCTCCGATGCTGCGAGCAGTCTCCTGGCCCTTTGCATTGTGATCCCCGGACTCTTCGCCTACGCCCGCCGACCAACTCTTGATCCATTCAGTTTTCTCTTCCTGCGCACGCTCGAGAAGTTTGCATACGGCGCCGGAGTCTGGGTGAAAGGTTTTTCAGTCCGCAAACTGAACGCCCTGCGTCCCACTTTTCTCTCCATGAGCAACTAATCAGTCTCGGGATAGCGTGACGGGGTGACCCTCCGCCTCACCGTGAATGAAGTTGCTTGGAAGCAACACGTTCAATCGGTTGCGAGGTCGTATCCCGGAATTGTTCCAGTCGTCAAGGGAAACGGTTACGGATTTCGTCGATGGAATCTCATGCCTCTGGCCGGGCAACTTTCAGATGAGATCGCTGTCGGAACAGTGTTCGAGGCACGCGACATTCCTTCTGGTGTCACACCGATTGTCCTTACCCCAACCATGACACAACTACCTTCGACGCTGCCGCGGGCGACAGTGCTCACAGTGGGGTCTGTCGACCATGTTGGTGCGTTGTCTCGCTTCGGATGGTCCGGTCGCATCATGGTCAAGCTTCAATCGTCGATGAAACGCCACGGCGTTGCACCGACTGATTTCAAGAAGTTGATGTCGTACATCGAACGAACATCGCTCACCGTTCACGGATTCTCTATTCATCCACCACTCGACGGTGACATGGCGCTTCACCTTGATGACATCACAAAGTGGCTCGACATGTTGCCGGCCGATGCACCTGTATACGTCAGCCATCTTGATGTAGCAACGTATGAGAGTCTGCGTGCATTACACCCACAAAGAACTTTCCGTGTTCGTCTCGGCACATCTCTCTGGCACGGCGACAAGTCGATGATGCACTTGACCGCCGACGTGCTCGGAACTCATAGTCTCGAAGCTGGTGAGCGTGCGGGCTATCGCCTGACGGGAACAATCGGACCGGGACAAGTAGTGCTCGTCGGTGCGGGCAGCGCCCACGGTGTGACTGCACTTGACGACGGTCGAAGCCCGTTCCACTATCAACACAGCCGCTTGAACTTGCTTGAGCCTCCCCACATGCACACCTCCATGTTGTTCGTGGCTCGCGGTCGGGCTATCCCCGCAGTGGGTGAATGGATCGACGTGCAACGTCCGCTCACTCAGGTGCAAGTAGACCTGCTGCAGTGGACGGCCTGACCAACTCTCGCTCATCAGGCCTCACCTCTGACGGCCGCCCTCGCCACGTGTGGCCTGATGGCACCCGCGCACTGGCGCTTTCCGGCGTCGTGGCGATGAATTTTCACACCTATTTGAATGGCAGCGGTGCTTCGAGCCCCATCACGCCCTCGGTGTGGGAGCGACTCTTCAACCCCAACACTGGGCCCCTCACCACTCGATTCGCTGCGGTCTTCGTGTGTGTCGCCGGTGTCGCCATTGCACTCATGGAACGTTCGTGGGGCGGTGCGACGCGTGCACTGTCTACGCGACTCTTACGACGCGGATTCGTGTTGTACGCCGCTGGCTTTGCTTTGGAGTGGATCTGGCCCGGAACGATCATCTTCTATTACGGCGCCTACTTCATGTTTGCAGCGCTTCTCATTCATCTGACGTCCCGACAACTTCTTGCACTATGTGCCCCGATTGCACTCATTGCCGCTGTCATTCAAGGAGTACGCGCGGAACGACTGGTGGATGGTGAGTACACCTCATGGCTCGACCCTGCGTCCATCACGTCGCTCACCGACCTCATGGTGCGCACCTTTGTCTCCTACACGCATCCGGTATTCCCGTGGCTCGTGTTTCTGTGCGTCGGAATAGTGATCGGACGAAACATCGACACCTTCCTGCAATATCGACTGCGTTTCCTCGGTCTTGGTGTTTCACTTGCGGTCATTGCATATGTCGCACGAGATCTCGTGTACAACTATGCAGCTGATGCAGACAATGCGGCGTTCCTGTTGATGGTGTCATCAACTGATCCAAAGTCTGCTGGCGTGCCGTACACAGTAGGAACCGTTGGCTCAACCCTAATGTGCTTTGTCGTCATTTCAATTCTCTGCGACAAGTGGTCACAGTCGCCAGTCATCGCTGCTTTCGCACGCATTGGCCAGACAAGTCTCACGTTCTATATGTTTCACGTCTTCTTCTACGAGGTTGTAGTCGAAGTCTTTGGTGCGGCATCAGCAAGTGGACTTGACACAGCGCTTGTTTTGTCCGTCATCTGCATCGCATTGGCAAGCACTTTCGTGCTGTGGTGGACTCGGTTCATCGGACAAGGTCCGTTCGAGCGTCTCTATCGACTGCTCGCGCCGTGATTCACCGCCACACGACAGTGCAGCCAATCAACTGCGATTGAACCCTCGCCAGGCAACTGCTGCGGCACCGACAAGTGGTCCTTCATCTGCAAGTCGAGCCGGAACGATTCTGGCTCCGCGTGCAAACTCGATCTGACACAACTCGTCGAGCGTCTTCTGGGCCGCCGCAAAAAATGTGGCACCAAAACCGAGAGCGACGCTGCCACCGACAACCGTGAGCTTCAGGTCGAGCACATTGCTCACTGACGCCACTGCTCGCCCAACAAGGCGACCCGTGCGCACCATGGTCTCGTACGTCGGTTGGGTTGGCGGTCGGCCGGTGATGGCCTCGATGGCAGGCCCAGATGCCTCAGCCTCAAGACACCCTCGCCCCCCGCACGAACACCGACGTCCATTGGGTTCAACCACCACATGGCCCACATGGCCGGCGTTGCCCGTGGCCCCATCGAGCAGTTCGCCGTTCAGGACGATGCCTCCGCCCACCCCCGTGGACACCACCATGGCCATGAAATTGTCGACCCCTTTGGCCGCCCCCAACCATCCCTCAGCGAGGGCCAACGCCTTGGCATCGCCGTCTCCGAACACGGGAAGTGACGTCAAAGTGACGAGTCGTTCACGAAGTGGAAACTCACGCCACTGTTCAATGTTGAGCGGTGAGATGGTTTCGACATTGCGCGCTATCGGTCCAGCGCTTCCGACTCCGACCACAACGACGTCGGCGCCGTGATGTCCGTGTGCACGATTCATCTGCTCTTTGACTGCAAGTGACAATTCATCGAACAACTGCTCGCCGCTCCACTTGTGATCTATTCGAACGAGCGCACGGTCAAGCAACTCGCCATTGCGAGTGACGATGCCCACTGCGAGTTTCGTGGCGCCGATGTCAATGGCAAGTGCCGCGTCCATTGCCGAATAAGTGTGCCAGCGCTTTTGAATCTCGCCACCCAACATGCTCAGGTTGCTGCACGAAGTGCGTATATTCGTGCGTGTGACGACGGATTGGAACCCTGTTTTGAAGGCGGAACTGTCCAAACCGTATTTCACCGAACTTCAAACTTTCGTCGCCGCCGAGCGTCGCAAACACCAGGTGTACCCTGCCGAACACAACGTGTTCGCTGCGCTGCACACCACTTCATATGCCGATACGAGAGTTCTGATACTCGGACAAGATCCATATCACGGCGAGGGACAAGCACACGGACTCGCATTCTCCGTACAACAAGGTGTCTCCATTCCACCTTCCCTTCGAAACATCCACGCAGAACTTCGCGAAGACATTGGTGTCAGTACTCCGGCACATGGTTGTCTCACCGCTTGGGCACAGCGTGGTGTGTTGTTGTTGAACACAACACTCACCGTTCGTGCAGGACAAGCTGGAAGTCACCAAGGAAAAGGTTGGGAACGCTTCACCGACGAAGTCATCACCGCTGTGGCGGCAAAAACCGACCCAGTCGTCTTTATCCTGTGGGGGGCATCGGCCAGACGTAAGCGAAGCCTCATCGCCGGCGCCCACCATGTGGTGCTGGAGGCCCCACACCCCTCGCCTTTGTCCGCCCACAATGGTTTTTTCGGCAGCAAACCCTTCTCCCAAGCCAACAATGCCCTCGTGGCTGCCGGTCGCGACCCCGTTGATTGGAGCCTGTAGCGGGCGATCTCTACTGACAGTCGCCGACTGTTGACACTGGGCGGTGCCACCAGTAGCGTCGCACCGATGGGCACAGTGCGTCGCGAACAGCACATCGAGTGTTCACCTGCCACAACCTGGGATTTCATAGGAGATCCAGCACGTCTTCACGAATGGTTTCCGCTCACCGATTGCCGTGTGGACGGCAAGAAGCGATGGGTAACAACATCGACTGGTCTGACTTTCGAAGAGGACATCGTGCTGCTCGATCACGAGCTCCGTCGTTTTCAGTACACCATCGTCAACAACCCACTCATCACTGGACATCTCGGCACACTCGATGTCATGGACGACGGACACGGCTATACGTTGGCGGTGTACAGCACAACAATGAAGCCAGACGTGCTCGCTCTCGTCATTGGTGGCGCAGCCGGAGTGGGATTGAAGAAAGCAAAGTCACTCCTGGAGGGAACTGTCTGATGGGTAGGCGCATCCTTTTCATCACCACTGATCAACAACGGTTCGATTCACTCGGCTGTAACGGCGGCACCATCGCCCGTACTCCGAACATCGATGCACTCGCTTCACAAGGAATCAACTACACACGCGCACATCCTCAGAACGTGGTGTGCATGCCGTCGCGAAGCACCATGATCACAGGACAACATGTCGCCACCCACGGTGTGTGGATGAATGGCGTGCCTCTTCCTGATGATGCTCCGAGCATCGCGGCGACACTTCGAACAGCCGGATACAAAACAGCACTCATCGGAAAGGCCCATTTCGAACCAGTGGTCGACCCCTTCGGTCGGTTCGTGGAGAACAAGGTCGCTGCATCGGGCGAAGAAACCGCGTTCCACGTCATGCCTGACGGCAGTCTCGTGCCGCACCGTGGATTCGACCATCTTGAATTTGCCACGCACTCACCTGCTGCTTCGCTGCACTATTCAGCATGGATTCGTGAGAATCACCCCGAGGCCCTTGGCATGTTCTTGCCGAATCTCGACATGGACCTTGAAGTGAACTCAAAGGGGGGTGGCGACACGAACGCCCCACAGGTACATCACAACCCCATCAACAAGGAGTGGTACCACACAGATTGGGTTGCAGATCGAACAATCAACTGGCTTGATTCACTCTCAACCGATGACGATTGGTTCTGCTGGATGTCATTCCCCGACCCACATCACCCATGGGACCCACCGCAGTCTGAATTGGGCCGCGTCAATTGGCGTGACCTCGATCTTCCCGCCGGTTACATCACTGATGCAGCTCGACGCGAAGAGGTGTTGCGAAATAAGCCTGCGCACTGGATGGGCTGGTATGACGGCAGCTTCGTCTCAAACTATGAAGCCCCCGCGAAGTGGATTCCGGCAACGCTCACTCCAGACCAAGTTCGCGAAGTGAATGCAATGACCCACATCGAAAATGAACTCATCGATGAAGCCATCGGACGAGTACTCACTGCAATTCGTGCTCGGGGCTGGCAGGACGACGTGGACATCGTATTCACCACAGACCACGGCGAGATGCAAGGCGACTTCGGTTTCCTCTTCAAAGGTCCGTACCACGTGGATGGACTGATGCGCTTGCCTCTCATCTGGAAACCGGCAAACTCTGCACACCTCGCACCGAATGTCGTCGATGCACCTGTTGGGCTTGTGTCGTTGGCTGCCACATTTGCGTCGATTGCCGGTTTGCCTGCGCCCGAATATGTCGAAGCACCCTCGCTTCCCGTGTCGAACGACGATGCGCGCTCGCGCGGCTTCGAACGAGTCCTCACCGAATGGGACAGTGTGCTCTTCGACAAAGTCGTGCGGTCGCGCACCATTCATCGCGACGGTTTCACCTGCACCGCAATGGGTCGCGGAATGCTGCACGACGGAACCGAAGGCGAACTGTACGACCATCGCAATGACCCGTTACAACAGGTGAACTTGTGGAACGACCCCTCACACCAATCGCTGAAGAGCGACCTGCTTAGTGACTTGCGAGACAATCTGCCCCGCACGGTGATGCCACTGCGCACCTGCGACGCGCCGGTCTGACCGACGCTATGCCGTAATCAACGCGGTGATGCCACCCCAACGGCTGGCACCTGCTGCGTGATGCAGTGAATACCTCCACCCCCGACAGCAAGCACCGCACCAACATCAAGCCCTAGTGCTGTGCGACCCGGAAATTGCTCCCCGATGAATGCCACCATGTCGTCGTCGGCCTCATGCCCACATGTCGGTACGAGTACAAAGCCATTCCCCACATAGAAGTTGAGATACGGCACGACAACTTCTATGCCGTTCACCTCGGTGAACGGCAGCACTGGAACGACCGTGGTTCGAATCGAACTGCCATTGTGAGTTCGGAAATCATCGGCAATCTTCGCGTTGATTGCCATACGGGCGTGGTCAGCTCTGCTTGGGTCATCACAGCCCTGCAAAAGAAGGTGGTCACTCGATGCAAACGCAGCAACGTTGTCGACATGTCCGTCGGTGTCATCGTCGAGCTCGAGACCGTGCGGCAACCACATGATTGAGCGAGCACCCAGTTCATCGCAGAGTCGATCTTCGATGTCCCGCTTCGACAAGTGTGGATTGCGATTCGGGTGCAGGAGACATTGCATAGTTGTGACGAGTACACCGTCACCGTTCACAGTCAATGAACCGCCTTCCAACACCATCGGGACTTCACGTACAGCGTGACCGCGCGACCGTGCATAACGCGAGGCAATCTCGATGTCTTTTTCAATCGGCGAGAACTTTCCTCCCCACCCGTTGAAAGTCCACGATGTGGCCACCACAGCACCACTCTCGTCATGCACATAGATGGGGCCGGAGTCTCGAAACCACGAATCATCAATAGGCATCTCGACAACTTCGACTCCATCACCCGCGATGTTTGCAGCACGCTCGACATGACGTTGATCTGCAATCACCGTGACGGGTTCAAACTGTGCGATGGTTCGGGCTACTTCTGCGTGCGCGCGTTCAGCTTCGGCAAAAAGGTCGCCATACAGCTCTTCACGTGCCGGCCAACACAGGACCGTTCGCTCGTGTGGAGAGAATTCAGCTGGCATGACCGCGCCATGGCGCGGCATGGAGTTCATGTTGACTACAGCGCGGCTTCGATAGCCGAGACAACCGCGTCTGCATCGGGCACAACTTGTGGCCCAAATCGAGCGACGACTTCACCCTGACGATTCACCAAGAACTTCTCGAAGTTCCACCGAATGTCACCGTCGACACCATCAGCATCTGCATGAGCGGTGAGCTCGCTGTACAGCGCATGACGGCCATCACCGTTGACTTCGATCTTCTCGGACAACGGAAAGGTGACGCCGTATGTGCTGCTGCAGAACGTGCGAATTTCATCTGAGGTACCGGGCTCTTGACCCATGAACTGATTGCACGGAATACCAAGCACGCTGAAACCGCGCGAGGAATACTTCTTATGAATCGCCTCAAGCGCTTCATATTGTGGCGTGAGGCCGCACTTGCTGGCTACATTCACGACGAGCGTGACTTTGTCCTTGACCTGTGCAAGTACACCGGGCTGGCCATCGAGTGACGAGAGTGGCTGTGAATAGATGCTCATGGCACCAATTCAACCACCAAGTTGGACCCTCCATTGCACCGACGCTTGATGAGGAAGAACACTCGGTACGGTGAAGTACTTGATGCGTCGACAGTTCCGCATGTCCCTTGCTTCTGCGATGGTCGCTCTCGCGGCCGTCGGCGGATTCCTCTGCTCGCCGATGGCCCAGGTGTCGGCAGCAGTGACTCCGCTTTCGACAACGACGCCTTCCGCTCCCTCTGATGTGTTTGCAATCTCTCAGGTTGCCACCGGCAGTTTTCACTCATGCCTCCTGCGATCTACCGCAGTGTGGTGTACCGGCCTCAATGACAATGGCCAATTGGGAACCGGAGCCACCACGATGTCGCTCACCTTCCAGCCATCTCTCTTCACAGGAGCCACCGCTGTGTATGCGGGCGGCATGCGCACATGTGCGACGTTGCTGAACAAGTCGCTGTGGTGCTGGGGGCAACTAGAGACTGCATATGAACAGACCGCTCCTGCTTCGACGGCTCGCGCGGTTGCAACTCGCACTGCGGTTCTTGCACCGACACAACTTCCCATCAGCGGTGTCACACACGTTGCGGTGGGGGCATCACACATCTGTGCCATCAAGACCAACAGTTCGCTGTGGTGCTGGGGTTCCAACGGCCGCGGACAATTAGGTATCGGCACACGAAATGACTCGATCGTGCCCGTCGACACGAAGCTTCGCGGTGTGGTGTCTGTGAGTGTCGGCACCACGCATACATGCGCCGTCACCAAGGACAAACGACTCTGGTGTTGGGGGGCCAACGGCACGAAGCAGCTGGGCGTGAGTGGAGTTGCAGCACGACTCTCACCAGCTCGTGTCGGATCTTTTCTGGTGAAGTCAGTCAGTGCGGGCAACGGCTTCACCTGTGTTGTGAGTACGAACCCAAAGTCACCAGACGACGACAAGGTTCTGTGTTTCGGTCGTAATAACTCGGGGCAACTTGGAATTGCGAAGGGCAAGGCCCGTCAGACAGCGGTAAATGTGAAGTTGACTGATGCGCTCAGTGTTCACGCAGGTGAAGAGTTCACGTGCGCAAACATCGCCGACAGGTCTGTGTGGTGTTGGGGCAACAACACACACGGCCAACTTGCCGATGGCACGAGCACGTCTCAACACTCACCACACGTCATCACCATTCCTGAGACGCTCGGCACAACAACACAGGTATCAATCGGACTCACTCATGCGTGCGCAATTCTCTCGGTACAACGAGGCATGTGGTGCTGGGGTCGCAACTTGTTCGGCGAATTGGGAGATGCAAGCGCCGTGACACGGCGTGAAGGCACCGGCGTGTGGCCTGATGGCGTTCACCGTCAAGGCGTGGGGACGGCAACATCGGCGCACATCATTGCTGCCGGCGATATTTCTTGTGGCGACAGCCAATACGTCAACAGTGGTACCGGAGCTGCTGGGAACCAGTGCGGAGCACCATCTACTGCCGGCCTGATTGCCACCATGACGTCAGACGCCGTGCTCGCATTGGGCGATCTCCAATATCCAGATGGAGAGTGGGAGAATTTCGACTACTACTACCGCGACACATGGGGCACCTTCGCCAACAAGACATTCCCCGTGCGAGGAAATCACGAATACGGCGTACCTGGTGCATATGGCTACACGCGTTTCTTCGGACCCAACTCGCAGTCCTACTACTCCACCGACTTCGGCCCGTGGAGAGCACTCATCGTGGACACATGGTGCCTCGGTCAACTCTTTGACGGCTGTTCGGCCACATCGCCTCAAGCACTGTGGCTTGGTGCACAACTTCGAATTGCGGCCACCGAAGGCAAATGCGCTGTTGTGGCGATGCATCACCCACTGGTGTCCAGCGGCCGCTATGGCACTGTCACGAGCTCGGATTTGTGGCGCATCGCAGTCGATGGAGGTGCCGACTTGTTGTTGGCAGCACACGACCACATCTATGAACGTTTCGCGCCATTAGGCAACGATGGTCGACCTCGAGATGGCGGACCACGCTTTTTTATCAGTGGCCTCGGTGGCGCACCTGCCCATAACTTCATCTCGACAGCCCCAGGAAGTGAGTTCCGCTACCGCGCAAACCACGGAGTCCTCGACCTCACATTCACGGAGCGGTCCTACTCATGGTCGTTCGTCAATTCACTCGATGCGTCGATTGTCGATTCGGGTACTGCGACCTGTTAGCAATGACCTATGGCTCGAACAGTCTTTGACGACGACTATTACCGCCGCTTCTACTCAAACAAACCTGTGCACACGAAGCGCAAGATTGCGCAACTGGCACAAGCTGTCGATTCGTTCTGCCAATGGTGGGACTTGCCGGTTCGTAGTGTCCTCGATGTTGGGGCTGGTCCGGGTTATTGGCGTGACTGGTACAAAGAGAATCGTCCACGAGTGACGGTGCACTCGACAGACGTCAGCGAACACGCCTGCAAGAAATTCGGTCATGAACTTCGTGACATCACTTCCTGGCGCCCCGAGCGCACATACGACCTCGTCATCTGCCACGGCGTGTTGCACTATCTCACCGATGCAGGAGCAAAAACTGCCATCGAACACCTCGCCGCCGCATGTCGTGGAGTGCTGTATGTGGAAGCTCCCACCACACACGACCTAGAGCACGTGGTCGACAAACGCACCACTGACATGAATGTGCACGCTCGCAGCGCTCAGTGGTACCGCAAGAACCTCGGTCAGTACTTCGTGCAAGTAGGTGCAGGTATGTGGGTGAGCCGAAAAGTCGGTCTCGCGTTGTATGACCTAGAACGCGCCAAAGACTGACAAAGACAACAGCGACATACGCGCTACGGAACGAGAATGACTTTGCCCGCAACCTTGCGGTTCTGCATGTCTTTCAGAGCTTGAACTGCCTGCGATAACGGATACGAGGCGGGTTCCACGGGGTTGAGTCGGCCGTCAGCAATCCACTCGAGCACGGTCATCAACATCTGCTGATTCTCTTTCGGATGACGACCCACCCATGCGCCCCAGTCCACTCCGGTCACACGACGATTACGCAGAAGCACTTGGTTTGCGGGCAGTGATTGAATGCCACCGACAAAACCCACAACGAGATACTGACCGTCTTCACCGAGCGCACGAAGACACGCCACGCCCAAGTCGCCGCCGACAGGGTCGTACAAGTAGTCGATCGAGCCACCAGCAAGCTCTTTCGCTCGTTCTTTCACATCTTCAGTCGAAGAGTCGATGGTGGCAAAAGCGCCCTTGCTTGCAGCAAGCTCCCGCTTGTCCGCCGATGACGCTGCGGCAATGACTCGAAGACCGAGCGCACGACCAAGGTCGACAGCCGCGAGGCCAACTCCGCCACCTGCACCGAGAACGAGCATGGTCTTTCCTGCTTCGACTTTCGCTCTGGTCACCAATGCGAACCAGCCAGTGAGGTAGCTCTGCATAAATGTGGCTCCTTGGCCATCACTCATTGCATCAGGAAGACGCAAGACGCGCATGGAACTCGTCACGACTTCATCAGAAAATCCACCAAACCCAACAGGTGCAAACACCCTGTCACCAACCGCCACCGCCGTGACACCAGTACCAATTTCCGTGATGCGTCCCACCACTTCTGACCCGGGACGAAACGGCAACGGTGGCTTGATCTGATACTTGCCTTCACACAGCAGGGCATCGACAAAGTTGATGCCACAGGCCGTCACCGCAATGCGCACATCGCCGTCACCAAGCGGTGGTGACGGTTGATCCTCCATCACCAGGTCATCGAGTGGTCCGAATTGTTTGCACACCAGTGTTCGCACATTCTCGACAGTACTTCTGAGTTGGTCTCAGATGACAGTCGGCGAACACTCAGCGCAATGCGCGATGTAGACGCCTCGGCAACTTCGCCAAGAAATGCGAACAGCTCTCGCGACTTGCGCGATCCACCCCGTAGTCGGCGATCCACGTGCTTCGACACCGCACATTGCACAGCACCCGTAGCCCCCGACGAATGGTGGCCTTCCCGGGCTCGCCTTCAAGTGCGTTCACCCACCGTGACGAGCCATAGGTGGTGACGGCAACGAGTCGCCGCACGTGAGTGAGACCCGCATGCAAGCGAGTGGCGCCTTCAGGGAATGTCCACGCCACTCCTTGCATCAGCACCCTGTCGAACCAGCCCTTCATGATGGCAGGGGGCGCTGACCACCAACTTGGGTACACGAACACAATCGCTTCGCACCACCGAAGATCAGCAACGTGTGCAGCAAGAAGTGAATCATTGGCAGTCTTTGTTTCAGGTGCAGCAAAGTGTTCGCGCTTCTCCACCGCAGAAAGAACTGGGTCGAAGTTCTCTTGCCACAGGTTGTGTGACCGGACTTCATGACCATCAACGTGCAGAGATGACATCACTTGATCGTGGATTGCTCGACCATACGAGTCAGCAAGTGGATGCGCAAACAGCACGAGGACATTCACAACGTTTCCATGCTCTTTCGCACCTGACCAAGAAACTGAGCGCGCCGCGCTTCACTTGCTCCATCTATGCCGTAGAACGCAAGCCACTTTGATCTCGTCCGCCACGACGTGTTCAACTTCAACGCGCGAAGCAGGGTTCGACGCCCGGAATCCTTCATCAGCTTCACATACGGCCATTTCGACCCATACGTGGTGATGCCCACGATCTTGCGCACCTGCCGCAGGCCGGGACGCACTTTGTTGTTCTCATCGAACTCAAATGCCACCCCAGGCCGCATCACTCGTTCGAGCCAACCCTTCAGCTGCGCCGGCAACGTCGACCACCATGTCGGATACACGAACACCAGCACATCTGCCCACTTCACTGCATCAATGTGCATCGTGAGGTCATCACTTGTGGCCGACATGATTGCCTTGTACCCGCGTAGTTCATCTGCAGACATCACAGGATCAAAATTCATTGCACCAAGGTCGAGCACACGCACATCGTGTCCGGCGGCCTGGGCACCTTCGCTCGCTGCATCGCGAAGTGCACCAGAAAAGCTGTCGACAATCGGGTGAGAGTGAATCACCAGCACGCGCATGAGACCACACTAGGTGGCAACGAACAACTGCAACCGGCCTGTTCAGGAAAGGAGAGCGATGACCTCGTTCAGGCGCTCTGCATGAATTGACTCTTCGCGACCATTCAAACGAAGCAACTTGGCCACTTCTTCATTCGGTTCATTGTCAGCCCAAAACTGATAGCCCGCATCACCGTTGATTTCACCTTTGATCATTCCCTTGAATGCTTCAACGTCGAGTGTCGGTGGCATGGGAATCGGAAGGATGATCTCTACCTCGGGGCTCGGCTGCCACTCGTGCCCCAATTTGATGCTGATGGCTTTGGCTATTCGACGAGCATGTGCGCGTTCCTCGCGACCGTTGCGAAGCAGCAGCTCGGCTGCTTGCTCGTTCCCCACGATGGCTGCCACTTTCTCGTAGAACGCCTCGCCCGACACTTCGAGTTGATAGATGACTTCCATTGCCGGCACATCAAGCTGCGTCACCCCGGCCAACGCTGCTCCGGCGTTGTAGAAATTGCGTTCTGTCATTCCTTTGTCCTATCACCGAATTTCACACCGTGCGTACTACTACGGTGGAGTCATGCCAGAGTTGACGGGCAACTTCGACACGGGCAAATTGCCCCGCATCGCACAGGGTTCGGTCACGGTGACTATTGCGCGCACCGTCGAACCAGGCCACGACGCACGCTTTCTCGCCTGGAGCGACGAGATGTTGACCGCCGTGCAGTCCGCCGATGGTTGCCTTGGCGCCATGACTCTTCGCCCCGGAACCGACAGCGACGAATACCACATGGTGTTTCGCTTCGTTGATGTCATGCACTTGCGCCGCTGGGAACGATCGTCAAAGCGAGAGGAATTGCTCGGGCTTGTTGATGACATCATCAGAAGTGAACGCATCACTGTGACGCCGGGAACCGACCAGTTCTTCAATGCACAGTCAGAGGCACAGCCTCACAAGTCGCGCACACGCAAATTTCTCGCCGATACTGCCTGGGTATACCCCGTTGCACTCGGCTTCACAGTGATAGTGGCGCCATACATCGGCAATCTTGATCTACTTCCACGTGTGCTCATCTCCACATTGTTCGTCGGCGCGACGAGCAAGTACGCGACTGAACCAGTGCGCAGATGGTGGAGGCGACGCAAGATGCTGCCTCAAGGCGTCGTGCTTCGCTAACGCGCGTTATAACCGTTGTTCACGAGACTGGTGTGTCAGGCAGGCACTACTGCGCGGCGCACAGGGCGGTCCCAACCGGGTTGACCTGTCGCTTTTGGACGTGGCCACAGGCCAGGGCCCATCTCGACCATTCCGTGGTGCGTGCTGTAGTCACCGAGCAAGTTGAGGAACGGCACTGCGTCGAATGCTTCTGGTCCGCGAACTCCGGTTCCTTTCCAACTGCCATTCGACAACAACTCGATTGCCACCACTGGGCAGATTGCCGTTTGCCACAACACAGCTTGTGATCCCCACTCGCGCATCGTGGTCTCGTTGTCAGCCACGTGATACAGGTACACCTCGCGGTGCTCGCCGTCGTATGTGCCTTTCACCCACGTGCCTGCACATGTCTTGCCATGCATGAGGTGACCGAGCTTGGACGGGTTCGGTAACACCGAGGCCAAAACGTCACGTGGGGCCACACGAACATCACCGACTTTGATGCGCTCTTTGCTGTCGAGACCCAAATACGCGAATGTCTTCAACCAGTCGATGAACTCTGCGCCAAGTCCGTACTTAAAAGTGACTCGTTGACAGTCAATCTCACGTGGAATAAGAACCACTTCTTCGTGCTCCACGTTGACGCACTCAACCGGGCCGATACCGGCGGGAAAATGGAACACTTCCGGCTCGCTGAAACAGTCGGTGGTGTACAGCCCGCGGTGTTTGTCCCACACGATTGGTGGGTTCAAACACTCTTCGATGGTTGTCCAAATGGAAAACGTCGGTGCAAAGTCGAGACCGTCGATCGACAGGTTCGAACCGTCACGCACACCAATTTCATCGATGGTGTCGAACAAGTGATCGGCTGCATATCGCGCGAACACATCACTCAAGCCTGGCTCCACACCCATACCGATAAGCGCCAGCAGACCCTTCTCGCGCCATGCATCATCGCGAGAGATTTGATCAGCGCCGAGTGGTTTGCCCACTTCTTCGTACGGGTTCGTGGGGTGTGGCTCACTCAAGTTCATGGCCATGTCCACGTAATTGGCGCCAGCTGTGAAACAGGCGTTGAAGATGACTCCGTTGAGGCGTGGGTCGCACGCGTTCACCACCACGTCGGCTTTTACCGACTGGATGAGTCGTACCAACTCAGTTTCGCTGCGCGCATCAACCTGCGCGGCAGAAAACTTTCCTGGATCGTCCAGGACGGAAATGGCTTGTTCCGCACTCTCCTTGCTGATGTCAGCGAGGACAAACGAGTCGAAGAACGACCGGGTCTCTGCGATGGATGCCATTGAGGCTCCCACACCGCCTGCTCCTACTACGAGGATATTCATGATTCACCACTGCTATGCGAGGCACACCCCGCTCATGCTTTCTTTGTGAAATTCAATGCAAATGCATTGAATCGTGACCCCATTCTAACAGGGTCAGAAAACGTTCAGCAGGTCGACCACGAACACAAGTGTCTCCCCACCTTTGATGACACCACCAGCTCCGTGACTTCCGTATCCCATATGGGGCGGAATGGTGAGGCGACGACGACCCCCCACCTTCATGCCGGCAACGCCCTCGTCCCATCCGGAAATGACCTGTCCGGCACCAAGACGAAATTCGAACGTGTCATTGCGGTCCCACGATGCATCGAACTGGCGTTGCGTGCTCCATGCAACGCCCACATAGTGCACATCTACATTGCGACCTTTGACAGCCTCGTCGCCTGTTCCTACCACCAAGTCTTCAATGAGAAGATCGGCCGGCGGCTCACCAGCAGGAATTGCAACATCGGGCTTTGAACTCATTGCTGCACAGTAGCGAACTCCGCTTGCACGCACGAAGCACAGCGCAACATCTATCGCAGGTGATACTTTGCCTTCCCGATGAGTACGGAACCAGCACCACGTTCTGCAATGGAACTTGCGAAGTCGATGGGCGACTCAATTCCTTCTCCCGATTCGATTTCTACAGAATCACATGAACTCATTGCGGTTGTTCGTGAACTTCTTGATGCCGTAATGCGCACAGACGTCGACGATGCCGCGAAGTCCGCCATTGCAGCCGACATCAAAGTGGCGAATGACCGACTGCGCACCAAGGTGCGCCATCCGTACATCACCATCGTGCGCCACCTCAATGGTCGAATCGAAAACGTCACTCAAGCAGGTTCTGGCCCACTCAACCCTCGCGCACCGATCCTGTCGTTTGACCCCGTGCCGGTTCCTGGCGACACCTACGAACCTGTAGAAGTCACGGCACATGCCGTGCTTGATGCCTCGATGTCGGGGCCACCCGACAAAGCACACGGCGGAATAGTCGCGACAATGCTTGACGAAGTGCTTGGCGTCGCCTCAACAGCAGCAGGCGCGAGTGGTCTCACCGTTGCACTGAGCATCCGCTTCCATGCCGGCACACCACTTGGTGTTCCTCTGACTGTCACTGCACGCGGCACTGGTGTCGCTGGGCGCAAGTGCTTTGCGAGCGGTGAAGTTCGCCACGACGACACGGTGGTTGCAGAGGCAACTGCGGTGTACGTGTCGGTGCACAAATAGATCAACCAGTCAGGGTCGAGCGTGTTCTCCGAGTGCACGAATGGGCTTCAGTCGACGGTGCAACCTGAAACGTTCGACAGCACAGCGTTGTACGTGAGCAACTGCCTCATCGACGCTGTCAGTGACGAGCAACAAGTTGAGGTCTTCACGATTGATAGTGCCGTGCGTGACCATGTCATCTAGCTGGGCCACAAGTGCTGACCAATACTGAGTGCCCATTACCACCATCGGGAAATCGTGGATCTTCGCAGTCTGAATGAGAGTCAATGCCTCGAATAGTTCATCGAGTGTGCCAAAACCACCAGGCATCACGATGAATGCATATGAATACTTCACCAGCATCACTTTTCGCACGAAGAAATACCTGAAGTCGACAGACACATCGAGATACGGATTGGCGCGTTTTTCACGGGGCAGGTTGATGGCGCAACCGACACTGAAACCACCTGCATCTTTTGCTCCACGGTTTGCGGCCTGCATGATGCCTGGGCCTCCACCGGTCATCACCGTGAACCCGAGACGACTCATCTCGGTTCCGACACGTCGTGCAAGCTCGTAATCAGGGGTTCCCTCAGCAATACGCGCCGAGCCAAACACCGTCACGCATGGCCCCACGAAGTGCAGACGTCGAAACCCATTGATCAATTCGCGCGTCACCCGCGTGACTGTTCCGAATTCCCGCAATCGCGTACGAGGGCCATCGAGAAATGACCGCTCTGAGTACTCGACATCGTCCAAGTTGGCATCCATATCGTTCACCACAACCACGACGAGTCAAGCTTGCGCACGTCATCGCAACCGAGCAAGTGCATGGTCTCGGTCAATTGTGCCGTCAACATGTCGTGAACTGCCGCGACACCGGCATCGCCTGCAAGGGCAAGTCCATAAAGGTACGGACGTCCGATGAAGACTGCGCGAGCTCCGAGTGCCATTGCTTTCGCTATGTCAGAGCCTCGGCGGATACCACCGTCCATGTACACCTCAACCTGTCCACCGACCGCTTCAACAACCTCTGGAAGCGCTCGCAATGTCGCAGGGGCGCCATCAAGTTGTCGACCGCCGTGATTCGACACGATGATCGCATCGGCACCAACTTCTACTGCGCGGCGTGCATCTTCAGCAGTGAGAATTCCTTTGACCACCACTTTGCCGCTGAAACGTTGCCTAATCCATTCGACGTCGCTCCATCCGGGCGGACTGTTGAAGATTGATGCATGAGTGTCAACATCAGAGAGGGTTGGTGCTTCAACCACATTTGCCACGTGAAACGGCATTCCGGCGCGCACAAATCGCCACAGCCAGCGTGGTCGAGCGAGCGACATCGGGCCAAAGCGCTTGATACTGGTGACATTCAACGCAAGCGGAAAAATCACGCGGTTACGTGTGTCACGCTCTCGACTTGCCGGAACGTTCGTGTCAAGTGTGAGCACAATGGCGCCGTAACCACAGGCCTCAGCGCGATCTACCAGACTCATCGCGCCGGCACGACCACCGAGGAAATACAACTGAAACCACTTCATCGCCGATGACGCTGCTGCAATGTGTTCGAGCGACTTGCTTGAGTACGAGCTGATCGCAGCAATCGTGCCCTTTGCCTCTGCCACGCGCACTGTGCCGGACTCAGCATCGGGATGCATGGTTCCCATCAGACCGCACGGCGCAAACAGCAACGGACTACGCAACTCTTGCCCGAGGACGGTGGTACTCAGGGAGATGGATGCTGGCGGCTCACCCATGCGTGGTCGGAAAGTGACCTCGTCGAATGCAGCCCTGTTTGCATTCATGGTGATCTCAGCACCTGACCCACCGTCCACGTAGTCAAACACCATGCGGGGCAGGTGACGCCGTGCGCGTTCGCGGGCGTCATCGATGTTCAGAAACTGTGCGCGACGATGCAATGTCGAATGGTCAGGACGAGGCACATACTCAACATAGTGTCGACAACGTGCCAGAGTCGTCGAAAGGGGTTCCCCGTGAGGCGTGGGTGGTGCTCTTTGCGAGCGCGCTCTGCATGTCCCAGTCTGGGTTGGCGCTCTCGATCACAAATGTTGCATTCCCCAGCATCCGCGACGACTTCCCCACCATCAGTACATCGACACTGTCATGGGTCATCAATCTGTACACGATCATGGCTGGTGCATCACTGATCGTCAGTGGCGTGATTGTCACCAAATACGGACCGAGACGCATGTTGCTAGTTGGCGCAGGACTCTTTGCCGTAGCTGCGCTCGCATGCGGACTTGCACCGAACATTCCTCTGTTGCTTGTCGCGCGAGCATTCCAAGCGTTTGGTTCGGCTCTGTCCACACCAGCTGGCATTGCTTTATTGGTGGCAGCATTTCCTGACTCGCATCGGGCAACTGCAGTCACGGGTTACACGGCCGCCGGACAGATAGCTGCGGCGTTGGGCCCATCTCTCGGTGGGTTCTTGGTTGATGCTGGTGGCTGGCGCTGGGCCTTTTTTGCGATGGCACCAAGCGGCAGCATCGGCATGTTGCTCATCTTGAAATTCGTGAAGGAAGACAGGCGCGCAATGACCGATGCCCGCCCTGATATTCCCGGCGCTGCACTCATCATGGTGTCGATGAGCCTGATTATCGGTGGCCTCGTGCAAAGTCGTCCGTGGGGCTGGAGTGATCCGCGCGTGATTTTCGGAATCCTTCTCGGCGCAGTACTCATCGCCTACTTGGTGCAGCGCAGTCGCAACCGAGAATTCCCCATTCTCGACCTCTCACTCTTCAAGTTTGCGACTTTCCGTTCATCGAATGTCGGCACACTCGTGTTCGGAACTGGCTTTTTCATCGTGTTCTTTGGGTATGTGCTGTTTCTCACCGATGTGTGGGATTACAGCGCTCGCGATGCCGGCATTCTTCTCACACCACTCGCGTTGTGTGGCGCGATCATGGCACCCATCACCGCTCGATTCCTGCGCACACGTGGAACAGAGACACTTCTCATTCCAGGTGGTGTGCTGTTCACCGCCGGTGCACTCATCATGTTTTTTGCTGCGGGCGATGAGCCGAACATTCTTGGTGTGTGGTTGCCATCAATCCTGCTGACCGGAATCGGATCGGGAATTGCTTGGCCGTGCCTATACGCAGGTGTCGTCGCAGAAGTTTCTGCGAACCAATACGCAGCTGCGAGCGGGTTGAACCAGACCATCCAACGAATGAGTACGGCACTCGGTGTGGCAATTGCTGCAGTTCTTCTTGGCGACACAATCGGGCAGACGTCAGTCGGACACTTTGACCGAATCTTCATTGCCTCGGGATTGTGCGGCGCTGCAGCCGCAATCTTGGCCGCGCTGATTGCCCAGAAGCCTCGGCTGATTTGACTGCTTAGGGCACCCACACCTGGTCGGCGGTCAGAACTGTTCCGTTTAGGACTGTCACCACATATGGGAATGGGGCGAAGTCAAAGTCTCTCGGAGATCCGCTGGTGTCACCCGCGAGCAGCTGAACCATTGCCTCCTCTGAGATGTCATACCGACGAGCCTGGTCAGAGACCGACACAACAGACACTTTCAGTGCGTCACGCGCAGGCACCCAAGCGGTCAAAGTGGTATCGACGGCATAGTCATTGAGACAACCGACATCTCCACGGCCTTGCTCTTTGGCCCACTGCTCGCACACAGCACCAAAGCGCACACGAGCAATGGAGAAAATCAAATCGCCGGACGCATCAATCTCAGCATCCATGGCCCAATATTGGCCATCGAGAAGCACCCCTTCTTTCACCACAACTTCGTCAGTAATTGCCGGCACTTTGACAAGTGTTGCCTCAGACCAACCTCCCGTGATCTCTGTGTCAATACTCGTTGACGCTTCGTAGCGGCCGAAGCCAATGGAGTCGGGAGATCCGCTCCCGGTCGAGGAGCTGCAGGCGGAGAGGGCGACGAGCGCGAGCGCGATCACGGCGGGCGCCACGACGTGCGGTGCACGTCCTCCTCGGCGGACCGTCGGCGGTGCGACCCTCATAGTGGGGTATGCACCTAAGTCGCAGGTCCAGCGTGGGGGCGGGTTTACGGGCTGAGCGATGGCTCTTTCTAATCGAAAATCGGCCAGCTTCTAACTGGCCCTCGTTGCTGAGCTGAGCAGAAACCCAGAAGACATTGAGTGTTCGAGAGGTCGGCTCTCGAGAGTTCGGTATGCACCTGTCCCGACTCA